>ERZ724514.54-NODE-54-length-44132-cov-6.545863_pt1 | contig 44132 bp, 33 predicted proteins | sample MGYA00376047_ERZ724514 | MGnify/ENA primary metagenome ERZ724514 (study PRJEB28724, sample SAMN07190883) | activated sludge metagenome | isolation source: activated sludge of sewage treatment plant in Hong Hong | place: Hong Kong | collected 2016-03-17 ...
CGCACTTGCCCATGGCCTGACACTTGGTCGCGCACGAGCCGCCGCAGTCGATGTCGGTCTCGGTGCCGTTTTGGACCTTGTCGGTACAAGTTGGCGCGATCGTGCAGTCACTGCCGCTGCCGCACTCGGTGGACACCGATCCACAGACCGAGAACACAAACCCTGCCACGCTAGCAACCAGCACCGGAAACAGTCGTGTAAGCGAGCTACGCATAAGAAGTCCCCCCTTGCGAATACTGAAGCGCGGCATTTCGCAGAACACCGCTCTTTGAGTGTACTTGAGAGGGCCGACCGAACATGTATAGATGCGCGGCATGTCGCTCCTTGTCCTTGCTTCTGCCTCGCCTCGGCGCATCGATATGCTGGCGTCGGCAGCGATTCCCCACGCGGTGTGGCCCGTTGATCTAGATGAAACCCCGCAGGTGGGCGAGCTGCCGGAGTCTTTGGTGCTGCGTCTGTCCCAGCAGAAAGCCGACGCAGCGTCCACGCTGTGCGCGCCGGGCTCGCCGGTCCTGGGGGCGGACACGATTGTGACGGTCGATGGCGCGCTGCTCGGCAAGCCGCCGCATGAGGGCGCGGCCCGGCAGATGCTGACGATGCTTTCGGGCAAGTCGCATGCGGTGCTGACCGGCTATCACCTGCGCTACGTCGATGCGAGCGGGCAGCTTCAGCGAATCAGTCGAGCCATCTCGACGAAAGTGACGGTGCGCACGCTGTCCGATGCCGAGATCGCGGGCTATCTACGCAGCGAAGAGTGGCGCGGCAAAGCCGGTGCGTATGCCATTCAGGGTCGGTTCTCTGCGTTTGTACGGGGAATCGAAGGCAGCTTCGACAACGTGGTCGGCCTGCCGCTGTGCGCGGTGATTGAAGATCTGGCGGGCGCCGGGCTGCTGCCGAGCGACTGGCCGAGCTGGCGACCGTAGCGCGAGGGACCGGCTATTCGCGCTCGTTGTGGATGTCGGTCGAGAGCAGCGCCAGCAGCGCGTCTTTGGTGTCGAACTTGCCGTGCAGGAGCTGATACAGCGCCGACACGATCGAGGTGCGAACGTGGAACTTGTGGCCGAGCAGGTGCGCCTCGCGGACCATGCTGGGCCCATCGCAGACGCGACCGACCTGCTTGAGCGCTTCGGGAAGCGGTACGCGCTGTCCGAGCAGTCGTCCCAGCTCAAAGTCCGCAGAGCCGCGCCGCTCGGTGGCTGCGACAAACTCTCCGACACCAGCCAGGCCAAAGAAGGTGCGTTCTTCGGCGCCCAGCTTGACCGCGATGCGGGCCAGCTCTGCCGCGCCGCGAGTGATGAGGATCGCCCGCGCCGGAGTCCCCAGGTCGAGGATGTTGGCCACGCCCGCCGCCAGCGCAATCACAGACGACCCCGCGCGTGACAGCTCGACGCCAATCAGATCATGGGTTGTATAGACCAGCAGGGAGTGTCCCGATAGCACCTGGATGGCCTGCGCTCCGACTTCATCGAAGCGGCTGCCACAGACGAGTGCAGCGGGCGCAAACTCCTCGAGATCGGGGGCGAGCGCCGGACCGGCCAGACCGCCCACCTTGCGAATGGGCGTCTCTTCCCCGACTGCATGTGAGATGAGCGTGGTGTGTGGATGCTCTTCGCAGGCCGGGATGACGCTGCCGATGGCGTGGATGAGCGTCTGGGCTCCATGCAGATGCGGAGCGGCCAGCCGCAGCACCTTGCGAACGGACGGCGCGGGCACGGCCAAGAAGATCACGTCGGCTTGTCCCAGCTCGGATACGCCAATTGAGGTGACCTGACGACGCTCGGCCTGCTGGGCGCTGTCGACCGCGCTGACATCGGGGACCTCACCTGCGGCAGCGGGAATGTCGGTCTGGGCCGCATCGGCGTAGCTGCGGTTGTCTTCCTGGGCTCGCACCAGCTCACGCGGGGGGCGATAGTGCAGCACCCGGGTGATGCGATCTTGCGATCGACGCTGGTTGTGAAGCAAAAACCCCGCGAGCGCACGCGCCCACCTTCCGCCCCCGATGACTGCAACAGTAAGGCCGCTCATTCTGCATCCCCCAACGATTCGACACGGTTCTGGTAGTAGTACAGAAGCTGCCGGTCGCCGATGCTCACCGCGTTCGATGGCGTCCGGATCGCCGCTGGTTCAGTGTGGTAGCTGGCAAAGGCAGCCAGTCCCGCTTCAACGACCTGCTCCGGGGTTCCATCGGCGCGAGGTCCAAGGTGATGTCGCTTGTGGAGTAGCTGCGTCTGAAGGCGCGCGACATCGGCCAGCAGGTCGGCCTGCGGAACGTGCAGATCGAGCGGCTGACGCAGCCTGCGATACAGGTCCAGGCCCGGCAGTGCTTGGCCGATTCGACGCCACAGCACCGAGGCGAGTAGGTGGGTGGGCAGTAGCACCGTCTCTCGACGATAGGCCCGCGCAATGGCGACGGCGGTCTGGTTCATGTACTCGGCGTCGCGCTGGGGAAGTGCCTGGGGCTTGCCCTGCACCCAGAAGTAGCGCGCCAGGTCGACGAGCTGTCCGTGCGGTCCAACCGACTGTCCGACTTCGTTGAGCGAGTGCCCAAGCACGTCCATCGGCTGTCCGAAGCGAATGACGATGGCGCCGGTGTGGGTCATCATCGAGCGCGCGAAGTCCACGACCTTGCGCCACTGGGCTGACTCGTCGTCTTCGATGATGAAGCGCGCCCGGCCTGTTTCTTTTAGGTAGTCGGCGATGAGCGTTTCGGCTTCCAGGACCAGCTGCTGGTTGACGGTGACGGGCACGATGAAGATCGGCCTGACGCGACCGCCGGTTGCTTCGCCCGCTTCGCGCCGAAACCCTTCGATGGTGGCTGTCAGCGCTGTGCCGAGCAGACCCAGCTTGAGCCGTCCTTCGACTCTGCCCGAGCGCGAGCGGGTGCCACCGGGGAAGAACATCGAGTGGTAGCCGCGCTCCAGGATCACCTGCGAGTAGGTCTTGAGCACATCTTTGTACAGCTCGTGACGAATTCGCCGATCGACCCGGTACGCACCGCAGTTGCGCATGAAGAACCCGAGCATCGGGTTCGTAAACAGGTTCTTCCCGGCACCATAGGTCGTGGGCGGCAGTCCCGCCGCTTGCAGCGCATAGCCCATCACCGGCGAGTCGAGGTTCGACAGGTGCGTGGGCACACAGACCAGCGTGCCGACCTCTGCGAGCTTGCGCAGGTGGCTGAGCGGTCCTTGCACTTGCAGCCGCTCGGCCAGCGAATCGAGCAGCTTGTGCGGCTGAAGCATCTGGAGCGGTAGCTGAAGCGGCTTTTCCGGCGACAGCAAAAGCGACAGCGCGGGTGGAACGACCTGGGACGCGAAGTTGTAGACCTGCTTGTTAAAGCCACCCGCGATGTCTTGGGTGTAGTCAGCAATCAGCGCGCGCAGGTCGTGCTCTAGCTCTCGCTTGGACTTGCCGCCGAGACTGCGCCACAGCCGCTTCCAATCGCCGAGATCTCGCACTTCTTCCTGCGCCGAGCTTTCCGACAAGCGGCGGATCTCCTGCAAACAGGCGTCGTTGAGGACGTACTCTGGCGCGCTGGCCGCTAGCACGGAGGACAGCGCTCGCTGCGTTGTCTCGCGCACAATGCCTTCGCGCTCACGATGAAACCGCAAAAGTGGATAGTCAGAGACCGGCTGAAATCCTTGCACGACCACGGATTGTATCATCGCTGTGACGTAGGCCACATCCGCCCCGCTTGGAATCCTGTGACGCGCTGCGCCACGAAGGCCGACCGTTGGAACAGTGGCGGAAGCGAGGTCCAAGGTGGTAGGCTGCCGCCGCTCGTAGAGCGCTTACTTTCGTCCAAGGAGAAAAGCAGATGCGACTTTCCGATATGAAGATCATCATCACGGGTGGGGCCCAGGGCATGGGTGCTCACTTTGCGAAGCGCCTGCACGAAGCGGGTGCGCAGGTTGCGGCGGGCGACGTCAATGAAGCGGGTCTGGCAGAGCTTCCGGCTGGCATCCATCGCCGTCGTCTGAACGTGGCGGATGAGGCGGACATCCAGTCGTTTGTGGCCTGGGCGCACGGTGCGATGGGTGGGCTCAATGGTCTTATCAACAACGCGGGCATCCTGCGCGATGGTCTGCTCGTGAAGAAGGACAAGGCGACCGGCCAGGTCGTCAAGCTGACCACCGAGCAGTGGAACGCGGTGCTCGGCGTCAACCTGACCGGTGCGAGCTTCATGGTTCGTGAGGTCGTGGCCAAGATGGTCGAGACCGACTCGCGTCCGGGCGTCATCGTCAACATGTCGTCGATCGCGCGTCACGGCAACCGGGGTCAGTCAAACTACGTGTCGGCCAAGGCGGCGCTGGCAGCCAATGCCGTGACCTGGTCGCGTGAGTTCGGTCCGTTCGGCATCCGCTGTGTGGCGGTGGCTCCGGGCATGATCGAGACCCCGATGACCCAGGGCATGAACCAGAAGGCGCGCGATGCGCTGGTGGCTGCGGTTCCGGTCGGTCGCGTTGGTGTTCCCGAGGACATCTGGCTGGCGGTCAAGTTCGCGATCGAGTGCGACTACTTCAACGGTCGCACGATCGACGTCGACGGCGGCCTGTCGATGTAGTCCCGCGCCAGCCCAGGCGCTACGGGGCGAGGGTTCCGTTTCCGAATGTGTCGCAGGCGCTGATGTGGCCCTGGCTCATGCCGCGACGGAACCACTCGACCCGCTGGGCAGATGAGCCGTGGGTAAAGCGCTCGGGGCTGACCCTTCGTCCAGACATCTGGGCGATGCGGTCGTCTCCGATGGCGGCTGCGGCGTGCAGACCGGACTCGACGTCGCCTTCGCGCAGCAGTCCTCGTCTTGCGGCGGATGCTCCCCAGACTCCGGCGAAGCAGTCGGCCTGTAGCTCGAGCAGGACGTTGAGCTGGTTTTCACGCCCGCGATACAGCTGCTGCGCATGGCGGACGCGCTGCTCGATGCCGAGTGAGTGCTGGATGTGATGGCCGAACTCATGGGCGAGCACGTAGGCCTGCGCAAAGTTACCCGGTGCGCGAAAGCGACGGGCCAGCTCGGCATAGAACGCGAGGTCGATGTACACGAGCTGATCGGCGGGACAGTAAAACGGTCCCGTCTCGGCCTGGGCGGCTCCGCAGCGAGAGTGGGTTTCATCGGCAAACAGCACAAGCTGCGTTCGGGGATAGCTGCGGCGACCCTCGGTCATCTGTGGCAGTGCCGCTTGCCAGAAGTCCTGGATATCGGTCGTGGCTTGGCGGACCAGCCGCTCGGCGGTGCGTTCTTCCGGGTTGCGCGGTCCGCGCGTCGGTGCGCTGCCTGGATTGCGCGGTGCTGACTGCTGCTGTCGGGCAATCAGGCCCAGCACTTCGAGCGGATTTCGTCCGAGCAGCAGCGAGATCACGCTGACCAAGATGACGCCACCGATGCCGAGTCGGAAGGGTCGGAAGCCTTCGCCTCGCCGATCTTGAATGTCGCTGCTGCGTCCTTCGCTATCGAATTCCATGGTCGTGCTCCGAAGTGACTTCCTTCATAACCTAGGCAAAGTCGCGCCGCTGCCAAGTAGGTGGTAACAGAGCGCACAGAGACGCAAACCCAACGCCAAAGGACACATCATGACCACTTCGTCGACCGCTCGTCCGACTCGTACGCCTCGCAAAGAGCCCGTGTTTTCGCCCGACCTGCTGTCGGGACAAGTGGTGATCGTGACGGGCGGTGGGTCGGGGCTGGGACTCGCGATGAGCCAAGGGCTCTGCAGCGCAGGCGCGCAGGTCGTCATCTGTGGTCGTAGCCCCGAGCGGCTTGGCAAAGCGGTCGAGACGCTGCGCAGCCTGGGCGGCAAGGTCAGCGGCATTCCGTGTGACGTTCGCGACCCGGCAGAGATCGATCAGCTGGTGCGCAAGACGGTGGAGCAGCACGGAAAGATCGATGGGCTCATCAACAACGCGGCAGGCAACTTCTTGTGTGCGGCGGAAGATCTGTCGGCGGGCGGCTTTGATGCGGTGGTGAAGATCGTGCTGTACGGCAGCGTGAATGCGACGCTGGCGGTGGGAAGGCACTTGATTGGTCGGGGGGCGCCGGGGTCGGTGCTGTCGATCTTGACGCCGTATGCGTGGACGGGATCGGCGTTTGTGCTGCCGTCGGCTTGTGCGAAGGCGGGCGTGCTGGCGATGACGCGCTCGCTGGCGGTGGAGTGGGGGATGTACGGCATCCGCTGTAACGCGATCGCGCCGGGACCGTTTCCAACCGAAGGGGCGTGGTCGCGGCTGGTGCCGGAAGCGTCGATGATCGAAGGGCTGGTCGAGCAGCGCGTGCCGATGGGTCGCGTGGGTGAGCACAGCGAGCTGGCGAACCTGGCGGTGTTTTTGATGAGCGATGCGAGCCCGTACCAAAACGGCGACTGCGTTACGATCGATGGCGGAAGCTGGCTGAGCGGGGCGGGTGAGTTTAGCGAGTACACCCGCTACGATCGGGAGCGGCTCAAGCTGCTGTTTCGGGCGATGCGTCCCAAAAAAGGAAGCTAGCCCGAGGCGGTCTGGACTTGGGCGGAGGTCTTGCCGAAGCGGCGCTCGCGATGACCGAAGTCACCGAGCGCGGCTTGCAGGTGCGCGGGCGTAAAGTCCGGCCACTCACAGTCGGTGAAGGCGAACTCGGCGTAGGCGGACTCAAAGGTGAGCGCGTCGGCGAGTCGATGGCTCTTGCCGGTGTAGATGATGAGATCAACGCCGGGAAGCTGCGCCGTGACGAGCCGCTTTTGGATGAGCGCGGGCGAGATGGCTTGGGCGGGAAGCTGACCGGAGGTGACTTCGCTGGCCAGCTCGCGGGCGACCCGCAAGAGATCGCGACGACCGCTGTAGCCAAGCAAGAGCGTCAGGTTCATGCCCAGCTCCTGCGCGGTGCTCTGTTCGATCTGAGAGAGCTGGCTGCGTAGGTCGGCGGGCAGGCGATGCAGCTCGCCAAGGATCGAGACACGCAGCGACAGGTGACGAAAGACATCGGCATGGCTGCGCAGAAGCTGAGCGACCACGGTGCCTGCTTCACTGCTGCCGGTGATGGGAAAGTTGTCGCTCGGGATGAGGGTCAGGTGACGAACGCCACTTTGTGCGGCGGACTCGATGGTGGAGGCGGCGGCGAGGGCGGAGGCCCACAGACCAGAGGTCGGACTTACACGGTGATCGTTTGACCAGGCAGTGCAGCCATCCATCAAGATGGCGACGTGATCCGCTCGTTTTTTCATCGAAAGTAAGCTCCGTAGACAGGCGTAAGAAGACAGCAGTCTACTTGTGACTCGGCTGTCTGCAATTCCTACGGTGTGGCGCCTTCATGAAGAATCAGGTCATCCGAACGTGAAGAGTCGATGAATTGCGGTCCGCATCCTGTGGGGGCCAGGGTCACTGCCACTTGGAAGCGGACGCAGCGTGTGGCGCACAGGCGATGACGTGTGGTCAGGTCTCGGCGCTGGTCTTTGTCGCAGGTCCAAGCGGTGAGCGGGTTTTTTGACTTGGCGCGATGGTGCTGACAAAAGGTTTCCCCGCCAAAACAAGGAGGCGCCAGTGGCTGCGACCCAGTACATCGTCGAGGGAGGACATCGCCTGCACGGAACGGTTCGTCCGTCAGGGAACAAGAACGCGGCGCTGCCGATCATCGCTGCGGCGCTAAGCACCAGTGAGCCGGTCACGCTTCGCAACGTGCCGCGCATTCGCGACGTAGAGACGCTGGTCGATCTGATTCGGACCGTGGGCGTCGAAGCGAGCTGGGATCATGGCGATCCACACACGCTGCACATTCACGCCAAGTCGGTGCGGGCGGCGACGCTGGACCCAGAGCTGTGTGCGCGGATTCGGGCGTCGATTCTGCTGGCGGCTCCGCTGTTGGCGCGCTGTGGGGAAATTCACCTGCCACCGCCGGGCGGAGACGTGATCGGACGACGACGCGTCGATACGCACTTTCTGGCGCTGGGAGAGCTGGGTGCGAAGTATCAGATCTCAGAGCGCTTTCACCTGACGGCGGACAAGCTGGTCGGTGCGGATGTGTTTCTGGATGAGCCGAGCGTGACGGGCACGGAAAATGCCATCACTGCGGCGGTGGCTGCGAGCGGAACGACGGTCCTGCACAACGCGGCGTGTGAGCCTCACGTTCAGGATCTGTGTAACTTCCTGGTGACGCTCGGGGCGCAGATTGAAGGAATTGGCTCGAATCAGCTGACGATCCACGGCGGACGGACGCTGCGCGGCGGCGAGTTTACGATTGGACCGGACCACATCGAGGTGGGATCGTTCATCGGTCTGGCGGCGGTGACGCGGTCGGAGCTGCGGATCGCTTCGGCGGGGGTGAAGCACCTGCGGATGGTGCTGCTCGGCTTTGAGCGGCTGGGAATCACCTGCCGAATTGAAGGCGATGACCTGATCATCCCGGCAGAGCAGAGCATGAAGATTCGCTCGGATCTGGGCGGTCATGTGCCGAAGCTGGAAGATCAGCCGTGGCCCGCGTTTCCGGCGGATCTTTTGTCGATTGCGATTGTCACGGCGACGCAGTGCGAAGGCGTGATCCTGATGTTTGAAAAGATGTTCGAGTCGCGGCTGTTCTTCGTCGACAAGCTGGTGTCGATGGGCGCTCGCATCATCTTGTGCGATCCACACCGCGCGCTGGTGTACGGTCCGTCTGTGCTGCGGGCGGGAACGGTGGAGTCGCCGGACATTCGGGCGGGCATGGCGATGCTGCTCGCCGCGCTGTGCGCACAGGGCAAGAGCACGATCCTGAACGTCGGGCAGATTGAGCGCGGCTATGAGCGAATCGTGTCGCGGCTCAAGGCGCTGGGCGCCCACATCGAGGAAGTGGAAGACCGTCGCAGCCGTCGCTAATCTCGGAAGTGTGGCGCTGCGTGAAGGCCCGAACAGGTCGCGCGCAGCAGCTGCACCTTACGTCAACTGCGGCGTACGGCAGGGGCCAAATCTAGACAATAGATTTGTGCGCTAAATTGCCTTTTTTATCGATATAATCGGTCCGATGCGCAGGCCGTTCGTCGTGGCAGTAATCCCGCTGTTGCTCTCGCAAGCGGCGCTTTCCGATGCTGCTTCCCCAGAGAGCGTGGTCTTGGCGGGCGAGGACTGCGTCAAGCTGGCTCATCGAGTCTACGGAGACGGTGCAGCCGGGCTTGCGCTCCTCAAGAAGAGCAATCCGGGTGTCTGTGATGCGCCGCTGACGGTCGGTGCCAAGCTAAAGACGCCCCCGCTGCCGAAAGGCAAGCCTGCGGCTGCGGAGACGCCTCGTCTGTCGTTCGTCGGTCCAGCGGTGCGGACCAAGACCAAGACGGGCTGGATGGAAGCGCTGCCTGGTCAGCCGGTCGATAAGCGAATGCGAATCGAGACGAGCAGCCAAGGTGGCGCGGAAGTGACCGCGGGCGACAAGGTCAAGTTTCAGATCCCGCCGAACTCGAAGGTGGTGATCAAGAACCTGCCCAAGAGCGGCAAAGCGGCGGAAGTGGCGCTGGAGCAAGGGACGCTGCGCGCCGATATGGACAACAAGTCACCGACGGCTCCGATTACGGTGAAGACGCCGGGCGGTGATGTGAAGCTGCAAGGCGATGCGCGGATTGATGCGGAAGCGAATCGCGCGTCGGTGCAGGTGTACGAAGGCCAGGTCTCGGTTCGCAACAAGGGCACGACGGTGAACATCAAGGCCGGGCAGGGCAGTGTGATCCTGCGCGGCAGTGGTGCGCAGACGCTGCACGATCTGCCGGGAGCGCCAGCGTGGCAAGCACGAGCGGCGGCGGAAGATGGCAACCGACCGTTCCTGGTGCTCGCGATGGCAGGACTCATCGAGGCGCAGCCGCTGGGCGAGGTGGTGGTCGACTTTGCTCCAGTGCAAGGTGCGGCGCGCTACATCGTCGAGGTTGCGCGAGATCCTGGCTTTAACGACCGACGGGCCGGGGGCGAGATCTCGGCGCCTCCGCTGCGGGTTCATCTTTCACCGGGCAAGTATTACGTTCGAGTGAGCGCCGTCGACAATGACAAGTTCGTCGGGCCTCCGTCGATGCCGCGTTCGTTCTACATCATCAACGTGCGTACCGACGCCAAGGTGATGGCGCAAGCGACGCCGGGGCAAAACGGTCCGCTTCAGCTCGGACGGCCTGAGCGGGTGGCGCTGCACTTGTCGGGCGCGGGGCAGCCGCTGCTGGCGACGGTTGACTCGGGTGAACCGATGGACTGCTCAGCGGAGCAGAAGCTGGCGCTGTCCGAAGGCGAACACAAAATTCGACTGACGCTGGGCGAAGCGGAATCGGAGCTGCTGGTGTCGGTGCCGCAAGTGGTTCCGCCGCCGATGCCGCTGGCGGGACGGCTGGATGGTCTGACGGTGCCGGTGCCGCTGTCGGCGCTGGGCTTGCCGGGTCGCTCGCTGCTGCCGAGGACGCAGATCTACGCGCTGGTCGGTGCAGGCTCGACGCGCAGCGACAGTGGCTTTACGGTCGGTCGTCTGGATGTCGGCGGAGAGCTGGCCCTGCTTCAGCAGCGTCTGTCGTTCGACGTGAACGTGCCGCTTTTGTATCAGAACAATCTGGTTGCAGCGACGGACCCAGCGACGTCATCAAGTGGCGTGGCGTTCGGCGATGTGGCGTTTGGCGTGCGCGGCGTTCCGCTCAATGCGCTGGGTGGACGGCTCTTGCTGGGACCGCTTCTTCGACTCCAGCTTCCGACGGGAACGTTTGCGCGAGAAGCGACCAAAGGCCGTCCGGTGGTGATCGATCCGGCGCTCGGTGTTGCGGCGATCCTGGGTCGCTTTGGACTTCAGACGACGCAGGGCGTGACGGCGGCGGTGAACCTGCCTCAGAACCAAGTTCGCTGGGCGATGAGCTACATGGCGGAAGTGCAGCTGTGGAAGCTGGCGCTGATTGCGCAGCTGGATGCGTCGATTCCGCTGTCAAACGGTGTGTCGGCGGCGGCGTCAGCAGGTGGCGGTGTGCGACTGCATCTGGATCCGTTTGGGCTGCTGCTCGGTGTCCGAGGCGGTCTGGGCTCGGCGGGCGTCGATGTGTACGGTCGCTACTACGGATTCCTTGGCTTCGAGTGGGCGCCGTAGCTTAGCCCGTCTGAAGATCGACGAAGATCGGTCGATGATCCGACGCTGGGATTCCGTCCTTTCGGGGAACGTGAACGACGCCCGCAGCGATCGGCTGAAGGCCTTTGCCGACGAACCAGTCGAGCCTCGCCGGGACACAGCCATTCCACGGACGAAGCCGTCGCTGGAGCCAGCGTGTTGCCAAGCTGCCAACTTTCTGACGGAGCTTGGCTTCTTCATACGGGCTCTCGACGTCGTAAAAGCAGGTTCCTTGGCTGCGATCGTTAAAGCCTTCGTGAAGGAATCCGTACGACGAGAGCACCTCGAAGATCGGCTGCTCATAGCTGAACTCTGGCGTCATGTAGCCGTTGACGGTTGCGTCAAAGCCTTTTGTGAAGAACTTGTGAAGAAGGTCGGCCACGAGCGCGCCAGTGCCCGAGGCGTCGTAGGTCGTGGTGTTGAAGTCTCCGCCGACAAGCTGCCGGGTTCCGTCTGTGGACACGTCGCGAAGCAAGGACGCAAGCTGCTGACCGCGCTGGATCGGCGACGCGTTCGAGTCAAGATGACACGTCGAGACCCACAGATCTCCCGACGGAAGTGCCAGCTTGGCCGCGAGCGCTCTTTTTTTGCCCAGCCGCTTCTCACTCTTCGACGAAAACTTATCTTTTAGCTCGGGCAGATCGAGGCTCTTCGTCGACACAATCGGCCAGCGCGACAGCACCGCCGAGCCCGCGAGCGCCAGCGTGTTGGCTTCTCCGCTTTCGTTTTCCAGCACATCGTCGCCCAGCACCAGATACGAGACGCCGAACGCATAGTGCATGCGTAGCGCCGTCGCCAGCTCTCGGGACACATTGCGGTTGCCCGAGCGCGCCATGCCACAGTCCACTTCCGACAGCAGCAGCACGTCCGCGTCGCGCAGCGTCGGATCGTTCTTGAGCGCATGCGTCAGGGCATCGAGCCGTCGTCCTCGCTGAATGTTCCACGCGACAACCCGCAGTCTATCGTGGGCAAGCTGTGACGAAGAGGGCTGCGCGTGAGTGGCCTGCTCGACGGCGGAAAGCAGCGGAACAAGCTCTGCTTCCATCTGCGCGTAGAGCGGACTTTTCGAGAGCTTGCGACGGCTTGGGATGAGTCGCAGCGCGGCGTAGTGCGGCTGAAGGCTGTGTGAAAGGGTCGTCAGCGAGGAAAACGGGGACGCAAGCAGTGAAGACTCCGACGATGCGGGAGCGACATCAGCCATGGCTCGGCGTATAGCATCGACTCGCGCTGCGAGGACACGGTTTTTCGTTGACTGCGCGGCCAGTTCTGTCAGTAAGGTGCGCCCATGTGGGACAACCTGTGGCCAAAGCTCGGTGGTGGACTGGTGTTCGCTGGCTTGTTTGCGTCATGGTCGGCTTGTAGCCAGGGCGGTTTCATCGCAGACAGCGGCAAGATGGCCAGCCAAGAAGACGGTGGCACCGACGGGCTGCTCATCGAATCGGTGAGCCCAGCGCGTGGTCCTTCGACGGGCGGAATCAAGGTGCTGCTGCGCGGTCGTCGCTTTGATTCGGGATCGAGCGTGTCGTTTGCGGGCGTTGATTCGCCGCTGGTGAGCCTGTCGGGAGAAGACGAGCTGACTGCGACGCTGCCGCCGAGTCCGGGCAAGCTCGGTCTGGTGGATGTAAAAGTGCGTCGTCCCGACGGAAAAGAAGCGCTTCGTTCGGATCTGTTTGCGTACTATCCCGGACAGCTTTCGTTTGGTGCGCCTCGGAACTTCACCGTCGATAGCAAGCCGAGTCGGCTCGCGCTCGGTGACTTAAACGGCGACAGCAAGCTGGATCTGGTGGTCGCCAGTCGCTCGTCGGGAAGCTTGTCGATTTTAAACGGCAAAGGCGACGGCACGTTTGATGCGTATCGACGGGTTGGCATCGCGGGATCGCCGTCGGCGGTGCTGCTGAGCGAGATGACATCGGATCAAGCGCTGGATGTGATGGTTGCTTGCGACGGGAGCGGATCGAGCCTGTTTCTGCTGACCGGCAAAGGCGATGGCACGCTTCAGTCGCCGCACGCGGTGTTTAACGTTTCGTCGGCAGTGATGGCTGGCGGAGACTACAACAGCGACGGAAAATACGATGTCGCAATTCCGTACTTTGCGTTCGCAGCAAACGGCATCGGCTTTCTGTTTGGCAAGGGCGACGGGACGTTTACAAACGCTGGCTCGCAAGGACTTCCGTCGGGAAGCTTCGGCATCAGCAGCGCGGACTTCAATGCCGACGGAAAAGCAGACTTGGCGGTGACGCTGTACGACGACAGCACCATCGCGATCATGCAAAACCTGGGCAGTCGTTTTCAGATCTTGCGCTACGTGTCAGCGGGCGCGGGTCCACATGGTGTCGTCGCTGCGGACTTTAACGGCGATAGCAAAGCAGATCTGGTGGTGAGCGATCCCGACGGTGGTGCGCTGCGTGTGATGCTGGGGAAAGGCGACGGAACGTTTCAGCCTGCGGTGGTGTTACCGACGGGAGGAGCGACGCCTCAGCCGGTGCTTGCGGTGGATTTGAACCTGGACGGCATCTTGGATTTGGTGACGGTCAACGTTGGTTCGATGGGAACCGTGACGGTGATGCTGGGAACCGGAGGCGGACAGTTTGCGCAGCCTCTGCAAGTGGCGGCGGCTGGATCGCACAGCGACGTGGTGGCGACGGACGTCAATGGCGACAGGCTGCCAGACTTGATCGTGCCAGTGTCGAGTGGATCGTCGGTGAGCGTGCTGCTCAATACCTCGCGATAGGCCGTTATTCCGTGCAGGATCCAGCGCGTTCGGAATACGCAGCACTTACGGCCAAAGTGGATGCCTTTGCCGACGCGGTTTCGTCCCGATGTGCGTCGCAGATGTCGTGCCGATCGGGCTGTGCGGGCTGCTGTCAGGTGGACTTGACCGTTAGTGCCGTCGAAGCTTCGACGATCGTGGAACATCTGGGCTCGCTTTCAGCGACGGAACGACAAGCGCTCTGCGAGGAAGACGTGAGCCCTCTGGATGACTCCTTGCCGCGCTGTGTGTTCCTGAGCGCGACGGAGCAGTGCCAGATCTATCCCGTGAGGCCGCTGGTCTGTCGAAGCCAAGGCTTGCCGCTGCGCTATCCGAGTGACTTTTTGCCCGAAGATGTCGTTCGGGTGCGCGTGGGAGGCGGTTCGGTGACGGTGTGTCCGCTCAACTTTGTCGAGCAAGCGCCGTCGCAGCAAGACGTGCTCGACGCGGAGCGTGTGGATCAAATCCTGGCGATTGTGAACCTTCGTCACTGCCAGGCGCACGAGCTGGATCCGACGCATCGGGTCTCGCTGCGTGCGCTTCGTGATTCTGTCCGTCGCTGAAGAGACGCTGATTCGCTACTGCTTCTGACAGTGCAGCAGCTGGAGGTAGGGAAATCCGCTCGTGTCATCGACGGTTTCGATGCGATACGGATGCTTGGCATCTTTGGCGTAACCCGAGGCACCACCACCGCTGGCGAGCGCAATGCCCTGTGACTTGGTGGTGATGTTCCCGATGGTGATGTGACGATGACCTCGCTTTTCGCCACTGCGCAGCGGGGCACCGCCAAATTTCTGTCCAGGCGTCGCTAGCTCGGGCGTTCCGATGATCAGGCGACCCTGACTGGCTCCGGCTTGGACAAAGCCTTGTGGACAGTCTGAGGCCTGAAAGAACACCAATGTGCCTGCGGCAATGGGTCGAAGCTGTGGGCTGGGCTCGTCTTGCTTGCTGCACACAAGAAGCTGCACATACGGTAGGCCGCTCGGGGCTGCGCTGGTGGTTCCGGTGATGGCTTGGCTGCCGCCGCGTGCGAGCCCGTGGTTGGCTTCTCCGGCGATTCCGGCGTAGCTGACGGTGGATAGATCGAATGTGGTCTTGATGCTGTGACCGTGCGCGCGATCTTCGCCGTCTGCCAGTGGATCTCCGACGGAGACATCGCTTGGATCTTTGTCTACCGTTGGAACCAGCGTTCGTCCTGCCGCTTTGGCGAGCGGCTGCCAGCCCGTCGGACAGGTCTTGCGCTGAAAGAAGGCGACTGCGTGTTTGGGCAGAGAGTCTCCCGTCGCGGCTGCCATGTCCGCTGGCTGCGCAAGATCCGGCTGTGTTTCGTCGCTGGCATCAGGACTTGGCAGCGCATCGGGCACGTCCGCCGCAGGATTGCAGGAAACGAGCGCCGAAAGTCCGGTGACAACGGCCAGTGCGATCGTCGGAAGCAAGTGGTGCGCGCTCATTGCTTCACACAGCCCACAAGCTGCACAAAGGGCAGGCCCGACGACGCTGGCTCACTGACTCCACTGTCGGTGTAGCGCGCGGCGGCGGCTCCCTGACCGTTGCCTCCGTTGGCTGCGGAGATGGACTTGTACGGCAGCTCAGCGACGGTCTGAAATGGATGAACATGGGTTCGGTCTTCTTGACTGGTCAGCGCAGTACCGACCAGCTTTCCGACGGCATCACTCGCTGTGACACCAACGACGAGTCGTCCCGATGCTTCTTGCGCCACTCGCCAACCCGGCGGACATGCCGCGATGTCGCCCGCCATGAACGTCAGCATGCCAGCGGGAACGTCTCCGCCCGTGTTGTCATCGCCGCTTGCTGTTTGAACACCGATGGCCAGCACTCCGACGAGAACCGGCACTGCCAGCCACTGCCATTTGCCAAAAGTCGTCATCGCCAAGCTCCCTGTTACGGCGCGAGCTTAGATCCAAATGAGCGGGCAAACGCGGTGGAAGTAGCGAGAGGGCGGGACGTTGCGAGTTCGGTCGACGCAGCGGGTGAGACGTCGTTACGGCATCACGGCGGTGCCATCACCAGCGGGAACGGCGGCTTGCTCGGCTTCCCAGGTGACGTGGATGTGGACTTGGTGTCCGCCGCTGCTCTGGTCACCAGCACGGAACGTCGAGGTCGTGTCGATGTCGTGATAGGTCAAGCGGCCCTCGCCGATGCGCAGTCGCAGCTCGCCTTTGACTTCGCCCGACAGCTTGGTTCCCTGGTTTTCACCCGACACTTTGCCTTCCATGTTGATGTAGGCGATGCCTTGCTCGCGCTTGGCGTAGGTGCAGGTCATGTCCCAGTTTTTGCTTCCGCCCGTCGGGGTCGGAATCGATGCGCGGATCGGCCAGCCCTTGCCGGCTTCGATGTGGCCGGGATCAAACTGCGGGCCACGGTCGGCGCCGTAGACCCACTGCGCGATCAGCCGCACGTAGCCGAGCTGTCGCTCCATCTGCTTGCCTTCCTTCGATTCCTTGATGTCGTCGGGCACTTTGACATCGAAGTTGGTGACATCACCGCGCGGGCTCATCGTGTAGGCGATCTTCACCGTCTGAAGTGCGCGAGCGAGCTGCTCTCCCGCTTTCTTGTCTTTCGGCGTGTCACCGACGGGTTCCACATCGAAGAACGACGCCGTGTAGTTCATGTTGCCCGTGCCATCGACGGACTGAACCTGGCGCTCTTCCTTGAACATGAAGGCGTACACTGTGGGCTTCTTTACACCCAAGTCGCCGTCTTCAAAGCGGACGTTGACCTTGCCGGTGAGCTTGTCGTTTGCCTTGGCCAGATAGCGAAGCATGTCGCCCGGTGGCGGCGGTGGAACCTTGATTGCCGACGGCTTCGGGCAGCCAGTGGTCGTCACGAGCGCCGCACAAAACGCCAGAGCCAAAGGGGACAGCGGAGCGCGAGAAGTGATGAATAGCATCGCAAAAATGTATCCTTGATAACTTAATTTGGTCAAGGTGTTCATGGGGATGCAAGGCGTGGTCTCAGACGTGGCTTGGCACTACAATGCGCGACGGAATGTGGATTCCGCTTCAGCATTTGCTCGACCGACTGCGACAACCGAAGACGCGCGCCGATGAAGTGCGTCGACTGCGGGTGAGGCTTCGCGATGAGCCTTCGTCTGAATCGGTGAGCGCGGAAGAAGCGGCAGCCTCAGCAGAGCTTCTGCGTCTGCGACGAGCCTTGAAGGAAGCCATCGGACAGGTGGTGAGCTGTCGGACGTGTGCGGTTGGCCATCCGCCTCCGCATGGACACTTTGCCGGTGGACACTGCTGCGGCCTTCAGACGGAAGACGCGTGGAATGAGGATGAGATTGCTGCGCTGCGTCAGTCAGGAACCCAGCCGGAACACCTGAAGCTGCCCGTCGGAGATCATGCCGGCTGTTCCTTTCGCGGTCCGACTGGCTGCTCACTGTCCGTCGAAAATCAGCCGAACTTGTGCGTTCGCTATCTGTGTCCCGACCTGTTTCGCGAGGTCTACGCGCGTGGGGATGGACCGCGAATTGATGCACTGTGTCAGGAAATGGAAGCGGTCTACCTGCACTTTATTTCGCTGCGCGCGGAGCGACTGAGCAAGCTGCAAGAGCCATGACTTTGACCGACTTTGGCGTCTACGTTCACTTTCCGTACTGTCGACAGCGCTGCTCGTACTGTGACTTTGCGGTGGCGGTTCATCCGCAGATTCCGCACGAGGAATACCTCCAGTCACTGCTGCACGAGCTGGCTGCCAAGGCCGATCTCTTTGCCGGTCGGCGCGCGGTATCGGTCTATTTTGGAGGTGGAACGCCGTCGCTGTGGCAGCCTGACTGTCTGGACGCGGCGCTGTCGCAAATTGTGTCGGTGTTTCCGTCTCCAGATGGAGTGTCCCCGGAAGTGACGCTGGAGTGCGATCCCGGCGATGTCTCGATGGCGCAGCTTCAGGCCTGGCAGCGAGCCGGTGTGACGCGACTTTCCATCGGTGCGCAGTCGTTTTCCCCCACGCAGCTCGTATCGCTGCGCAGGCAGCATCAGCCTCAGCACATCGTCGAGCTGGTCGATCGCGCGCGGCAGGCTGGCTTTGCACGGATCTCGCTTGATTTGCTCGTCGGAATGCCGGGACAGACGCTGCCAGAGCTGTCCGACGATCTGCGCAAGCTGCTGTCGCTGCGTCCAGAGCATGTCTCGCTGTATCAGCTGACCGTCGAGCCGCACACGATGCTGTCCGTCCAAATCCGTCGCGGTCAGCAGCGTCCACCGTGTCCCGAGCTGCAAGCGGATGCCTACGATCTGGTTCGTGCGACGCTGGCTGACGCGGGCTTTCGTCACTATGAGATCTCGAACTTTGCGCGGATGCAGCCCGGCGATCCCGATCTGCGCGCGGTTCACAACCGGCTCTACTGGACGCACGGTGAGTATCTGGGGCTCGGCGTCTCGGCACACTCGTTTCGACGGCTGCCCGATGGAACGGCGGAGCGCTTTGCCAACCAGCGCGGCCCGTCGTCGTATCTGCGAACCTGGCACAAGCCATCGCCCCAGCCATTTGCGCTTCAGCCAGACGATCCGTCGCTGTCGCTGTATGAGCTGCGTGATCGTGAGTCGCTGTGGAAAGAAGCGCTGTGGCTCGCGCTGCGAGAGCTAGACGGTGTGCGCTATGACCAGTTTGTGGCGCTTCACGATCGCGATCCGCGTGTGCTCTGTGCCGAGACACTGTCGTCGCTGACCTCGCGTGGACTGATTGATGCCGATGAAGCCGGACTGCGGCTTTCGTCTCACGGTGTCTTGTTTGCTGACGAGGTGGGCGCGGCTTTTTTGTAGTCTTTTTGCAGCTGCGTCAGGGTTTCGTACATCTGCTCGCACTGTGGATCGCCACCATCGAGCGCCCGACAGGCCAAGATGCTGGCTTTGGCTTGTGCGAGCGCTTCTTTGGGCGGTTCTCCGCGCTCGACCTGATGTTCGGCCAGGCTGAGGTACGCGCGACTGCGACTTTGCTGAAGCTCGATCGACTTGTCGCCGTGCTGTTCGGCGTTGACCAGGTGCGCCAAGGTGCGCTCGACCGCTTGTTCAAACGCGGCTGCTTGCTGCGGATCGGACTGAAGCGCTCGGACGCGAACCAGCTCCAGCAGCGCCAGGTTTGCATGACAGTCGCTGAGCGTTGGCTTTCGTCGCTTGCACTCTTCGCCGTAGCGCATGCCCAGCCGCAGCGATTCTTCGACGGGGAGCTTGTGCTCTAGCTCGTAGCTTGCGATGCGACCGTACACAAACGCGAGGTTGGAATAGACGATCACGTAGCTTGGCGAGTGCGCGATCGCTTGCTCGTTGTAGCGAATCGCCGAGCGGAAGTCGTCGCGGGGATCTTGTCCCGACTCTTGCTTGAGGTTTGCGCGAAACAGGTACGCGCCCGCGATGTCGTTGTACGCCCACACGTTGGCTGGATCGCCGGTGATCGCTCGCTCTTGGTGCGCGATGATCTCTGCGATGTTCGTCGATGGCGGCAGTCCGCGCGACGACTCGTAAAACACCCCAAGGAGCAGCCCATCGCCGAGCGCATTTTCCAGCATCGGATCAGCGGCGCGAACCGTCAGACCGTGGTTCACCGTCGAAACCAGCTCTTTGATGACCGGACGTGGATCTTGCCCTGCGTCAAGAAGCTGCTGCGACTCGATCAGGTACAGCTGCGCCAGCTGCCGATATCCGAGCACATGCTGCGGCGCGATCTGAATCGTCGCCTGGCAGTCGGACTGCGCTTTGGGCAAAAGCTCTCGGATCGACAGACCTCGCTCGTAGCGCTGCGCGATCAGCTGCGCCCACGCTTCGGATCGCGCTTCATAGACCGCGATGTCGCTTCGTCCCACCGTCGCGGCTTCGTTGTAATGTGCAATCGCGCTGCGTAGACCCGACTCGGCTTTTTCGGATGCTCCGTCGAGAAATCGCTCCAGCGCCTGCTCTTGCATCGCGTCGCCTTTGAGCTTCTTCGCTTCGTACAGCCACGGAGCCAGCCGCAGCGCTTGATCCGCGTGATGCAGCGCTTTGCTGTGATCGCCGTGATACAGCGCGAGCAGACCTTCCAGATAGTCCGCTGACTCAAGCTTTACGCCGCGACTGGCTTCGAGATGTCCCATCGCAGGCAACAGCAGCTCCGCGGCCAGCTGTTTGCGCCGGTTGCGCAGCCACTCTCGATCGCCGCGCCGACGCTCGAACCGAACCGACTCAAAGAAGCGATCTCCGAGCACGCGCCCAAGCGCAAAGTGCAGCTCTGGACTGTGCTGCGGACCGCTTTCCCACGCCGCGCGCAGGTGCTGATGGGCATTGTCCGTCTCGTGCAGCGTCAGATAACCGCGTCCGATCGCGTAGTGCGCCAGCTGTCCGCCTTCTTTTCCGAGGCTGGGAATCTGCGCTTCAATCTGATCCATCCGTGAGCGAATCAGGTCTTGCTCATACGTGATGTCGTGCAGCGGCAGCTCGTAGACCGCGCGCATAAACCACTCAATCTCTTTGGCGTCTTGTCCAAGCAGCCGCGCCCGCTCGATGCGCTCTTTGACGATGCGGGCTTGCCGAGCGTGCGCCAAGCTGGACCGAACGCGATCGACGACGAGCGCTCCGATGAAGATCAGCGACGCGAGTGCCAGCGCGAAGAACGACTTGTGCTTGCGCAGCTGCTTGCCCAGCCGATAGCTCAGGCTGGCTTTGCGCGCAAAGATGGGCTCTCCGTCGATGTAGCGCGTCAGATCTTCGGCCAGCGCTTTGGCACTGTCGTAGCGAAGGCTCGACTCTTTGGCCAAGCACTTGAGCGTGATCGTCTCCAGGTCAATCGGCAGCGATCGCACCAGCTGACGAGGCGGCGTCGGCTCTTGATGCACCACTTTGAACAGCACATCGACCAGTCCGTCGCCCACAAACGGAGGCCGATCGGTCAGCAGCTCATACAGCGTCGCGCCCAGGCTATAGACATCGCTGCGCCGATCGATCTGCTCAATCGCTCCCGCGGCCTGTTCCGGCGCCATGTAGTTCGGCGTGCCCATCACCATGCCCGCTTCGGTCAGACCGCTGTTCTGCGTGCCTTCGCGCGCGATGCCAAAGTCCATCACCACCGGACGCAGCCTCCCGTCGGGAGCCTGTTCCACCATGATGTTCGCCGGCTTGATGTCACGATGGATGATTCCCTGGCGGTGGGCTTCGTGGATCGCGTCGGCTGCGTCGCGGATGAGCTGCACTTTTTCGGGCAGTCGCAGCCGGGAAAAGGCTCCTTCGAGCGACTTTCCATCGACAAACTGCATCGCGATATAGGTCTTTTCGTCGACCTCGCCGACTTCGAAGACCTTGCAGATCGCTGGATGTTCGATCCGAGCCTGCGCGCGTGCTTCCCGCTGAAACCGCGCGATCATCTCGGGATCGCTGCTGCGAATGAACTTGAGTGCGACGATGCGGTTGAGGCGACGATCGCGGGCCTTGAAGACCACGCCCATGCCGCCTTTGCCGAGCACGGACACAAACTCATACCGATCCCAATGTTCGACGGGAAATTGCAGATCGGACTCGTCTCCAGCGGAGCCCGTGTCACCAGCGATGGTTTGATGTGTGCCGAAGTCATCGGCACCTGGTTGCTCGTCTGGCTCCATCCTGAGATTCGACGTTCGTTAGTTTCGCATACTTTCCGCTCACTTCCCGAGAAGTCCCCGGCTCGAGGCGCGCGAAACATCTTTCTGACCGTCGCAGACAATGTCGATGGTTGTCCGACCGTCTAAGCCTTGGTAGCTTCATGCTGCGTTCGGTATTTCAGTACGAACCAAGGGGGGACGACACAATGAAGACCATGCTGTTTGCTGCGTTTGCGGTTTCGATGATGGTGGGTGCTCCGGTGGTGGCGATGGCCAAGGATGCGGAGACCGCGAAGAAGGATGCGAAGAAGGAAGAGCCGAAGAAGGGCGCTCCGGCCAAAGACACCGCAAAGGAAGGTGGCAGCACCTCCGATGCGTACAAGCTGCGCGGCAACACCGGATCGTAGCGGGTTCGTTAGCTTGCGCTCGGCGGCTTGACGGGAAGCGACGCGCGCTCTTCTCCGCTCTGCAGGTCGATTCCCAGCCGCGACACCGCTGCCAGCCGCTTGCCGGTTCGAATCAGCGGAATTTCATCCACGTACTCGACTTCAATCTGCATCGCTGCGCCCAGGAATGTGCGTAGCGTTCGCAGCACTTCGTCCATCGCTTCGCTGGTAAAGCGACTTCCTTTGACCACTTTGAACGTGATCGCGCCGCGCTGCTCTTGCACCACTTGGTAGTGACGAATCGCGTGGTCGTAGTCCTTGAGCAGGTGCGCAAAGAACGTACCCGGAACGTACTGACCGTCGGCTCCGATGATGATCGACTGGACGCGGCCTTCGATCTTGCCGATGCGAGGCAGACCTCGTCCGCACGCGCACAGCTTGCTGTTATCCATCGCTTCGCCCAGGTCGCCGATGCGATAGCGGATAAACGGCAGGCAGTAGTTGTTCAGATCCGTGATGACGATCTCGCCGATCTCACCGGGCTTTGCGGGCCGACCGTCTTTGAGCACTTCGACGATGTAGCCTTCCGCGACGATGTGATGTCCGTCGTGCGCTTCACACTCGTAGGCGATGCCGGAAAACTCCCGCGAGCCGTACTTGTCAAAGACCTTGCAGCCAAAGGCGTCTTCGATGATGCGACGCGACTCTTCGGGCAGGCTCTGCGCCGACGACATGATGCCTTGCGGTCGCCAGCCGAGCTTGCGTCCCGATCGCTTCAGATAGCCCGCCAAGAAGTTGAGCGACTCTGCGTAGCCATCCATCAAGATCGGACGATACGCTTCGATCTCGTCCATCAGATCCGACAGGTTCTGCTCGCTCATCTCGAACGCGGGAACGAAACGTCGACGGGAAAACGTCGCATCGGCATGCTCTCGGACAATCTGCGTCTTGCTCATCCCGAGCGTCTGGTGCCACAGCCGCAGCGTGCGATCTCCGAAGCGATAGCCCGTCCATTCCTGCGAGCGCAGCGTCGCTGCCCAGCGAAACTCGAGCTGCCGTCGATCGGCGTAACAGACAAACGGCTCTCCCGTCGAACCCGAGGTCGTGATTCGCAGGATTTCATCCTTTTGGTGATTGTCCGACAGGATGTCAAAGTGCAGGTGCTTGCGAACATCTGCCTTCGTCAGAAACGGCAGCTTGTGCAGATCCGCCAGCGTCACGATGTCTTCGGGCTTTACACCCGCTTGGTTCATGCGCGCGCGATAGTACGGAACGTGCTTGTAGGCATGCTGAACCAGGCGACGGAGCTTGCGCGTCTGAAGCTCTTCCATCTCGGTGAGCGACAGCCACTGGCTCTGCGACAGATCTTCGAGGTGCGTCTTGACGTCGCTGGTCATCATCCAGTGCGTCGCACCAAAGGTCGAAAGATACGCATCGAGATACGCGCGCTGCCACAGCGGTCGCGGCGTCGATCGATCAAGTGGCTTCTTTTCGTCGATAAGCGGTCGCAGATCTGAAGTCCGCGCGGGCCGCAGCCGGTATTCGTAAAACGCGCGACCCAGGTCCACAAGCGATCGCAGCGTCGGAACAATCGGCTGATTGGCCAGGAACGACGTGCCCGCTTTGCGCTGCTCAAACAGCGTCTCGATCTGCTTGTACGTGTAGCCCTTGTGATGGGCCGCCACCATGATGAACGACTGCCAGTAGTAGTACTCGCCGCGATAGTCGAGCAGATCCGCCAGCACCTCGCGCCCACACAGCACAAAGCCGCTCTTGTTGTCCTGGAGATCCATCGAAAACGAGTGGTTCAGCAGGAAATTCAGCCCGCGCGAGTAGTAATATCGCGGCCCTTTTTCCCGTCCCACCGCCGAGCGAAACCCTTGAATGATGTCGACGTTCGACCACGCAAGCTCGCGTCGCAGTCGCAGGATGTCTTCTGGCTGATACTGAAGATCCGCGTCAATCAAGCAGACCAGATGTCCGCGCGCGGCCTGCACGCCGGTCTTCCACGCAGCGGCGATGCCTCGATTCTTCGGATGATGCTGCGGACGAACAAACGGATGCGTTGCCGCCAGATCGTCCATGACCTTCGCCGTGCCATCCGTCGAGCCGTCGTTGATCAGGACCAGCTCACCCTCTATTCCACCCGTCGAGAGCACCTCGCCGATGCGACGAACCAGCTCGGGCAGGTTCGCTTCTTCGTTGAGACACGGGACAATGACCGACAGTTCCATCGCGCTCATGATGGTGGTCTGGCCCGGCTTCCGTCAACGGCGATGAGCAGGGAATCTCTCGACAGAGATCGCGTCGCTGTGCGCTGCGTGGCATAGTGCGGCCATGACGCTTTCGCTCGGTAGCGTGTCGGTGGATCTCGATCCGCTGCGCTGCTACTACCAGATTCACGGACTCGGTCCTTCGCCAGATCACCTGACGGACGTTGTCTTACAGCGAGCCTTGCCGCGCTTTTTGGATGTCTTTGATCGCTTCGGTCTGCGCTCGACGCTGTTTGTGGTTGGTTCCGACGCGCTCGATGGCTCGCCGGGACGACCGCTGCTACGCGAGGCGGCGCGACTCGGGCACGAGCTGGGCAATCACTCGTTTCATCATCCCTACGATCTGAGCCGACTTCCCTTGTCCGTGATCGTCGATGAGCTGTGCGCATGTGAGCAAGTTCTCGACGAGCTACGAGGCAAGCCTGGAAGTGTCTGTGGTTTCCGTGCGCCCGGCTATGAGCTGTCTCCGACGCTGCTGAGTGCTCTTTCGCAGCTCGGATTTCGCTATGACTCGTCGGTGTTTCCCTGTCCACCGTATTACCTGGCGAAGCTGGCGGTGCTGGCCAAGCTCCGGGTTTCGGGACGTCGCTCATCGTCGATCATTGGCTCACCGTGGCAGCAGCTTGCACCGATGCAGCCGTATCGTCCCGCGCAAGACGATCCGAACCGCCCAGGCTCCGCACCACTTATCGAACTTCCCGTCGCTGTCACCAAGTATCTGCGCCTGCCTGCGATTGGGACGTCGCTGCTCTTGTCGGCGCCGCTGCGTCGCGCGCTGCTTACGGGAATGCTGCGTCAGCGGTTTTTTAACTTGGAGCTACACGGAATCGATCTGATTGATGCAAAGCTCGACGGAATCCCGAGTGAACTGGTTGCGCGTCAGCCCGATCTACAAGTTCCGCTGTGGCAAAAACAGCAGTCGCTCGTCGAGATTCTTCGCTTTTTGACCGATCACGCGCAGGTGTTGCCGCTGCAAGATGTCGCCAGCCACTTTGCGCAGACGATGGTCTAGCGCTTACGGGGACTCGCTGGGTTCGCCTCGCGCTTCGAGCAGCTGCGCATGTTTCCGACCGAGCAGCGCACCCACCATCGCCCACAGCCCCGCGAGCGGAACCGCGAGCAGCGACACCCCAGCGATGCCAAAGCCGAGCGACTTCAGCCCTGACAAAAGCCAGCTGCTGGCCGTGTCTCCGCCTCGGTAGACCACCGTGTCCATGAAGTTCTTGGCTTGATACTTTTCCACCGGCCCGAGCACGTTGAACAGCGTCTCTCGCGACGGCTTGGCAATCGCAAACTCGCCAGCGCGACGCAGCACCACGACGATGCTCAGCGTCGACAGCACGGGATGCAGACCCAAGCAGAGAAACCCAGCCAGCGTCAGAAGCGGCAGCACCGTGAGCGCAACCATTAGTCCAAGTCGCTGGAGCAGCGGCTGAAGCACCAGCACCTGAATCACCAGCGTCAGGACGTTCACCGCCAAGTCCATCTGCGCAAACAGCGCCGTACGCTCCGCCGATGAGTGCATGGCTTTGTCGATGATTTCTGCTTGCTGGATGTACAAAAACGTCGAGGTGGTGCTGTACAGCACGACGTAGCCGCAGATTCCGAGCAGATACGGCGACGAAATCGCCAAGCGAATGCCGGTCAAGATGCCGGGTCGCTGACTCGACGGATGCTCTGCGGACAGCTGCTTGTCTCTCCACTTGCTCAGCTGACCAATCGCCAGCACGCAGATGACAAGACACGTCATCGACACGAGCAGCAGGTTCACGGGACCGATTCGCTTCGAGCACAGCGCCGTCACCGCCGGACCGACCACGGCGCCCGCAGTTCCGCCCGCCGCGATAATGCCGTACAGACGCCGCGCTTCGTCGGTGTTCCACAGATCCGCCATGAAGCTCCAGAACACGGACACCGCGAACAGGTTGAACACGCTCACCCAGATAAAGAACGCGATGGTGATGTGACGAACATACAGATGCGAGTGAAACAGCAGCCAAAACACGGCCAAGTTGCTCGCGAAGAACAAGTAGATAAACGGCAGCAGTGTGCGACGGGAAAAGCGCGAAAACAGGAAGCCAAACAGCGGTGACAGACACAGCATCACGCCAAACACCGCCGTAAACAGCCAGCGCAGGTTGCCCACGCCTGCTTGGATTCCCATCTCGTCGCGAACGGGTCGCAGGACGTAGTAGCTACACAGCAGAAAGAAGAAGTAGCAAAAGGACCACAGCAGCGCCGGGATTTCCTCTCGTCGAATCAGAAGAAGTCGGTCTTTGAGCGAAAGAGACGGAGCGCTGCGAGATCCTGGTTCGGTCATGGTTTGGCTAGGCTTTCGCGAAAGGCTTTGAGAATCGCCGCTTCTTTGTCCGCCGTCAGACCCGAGCGTGGCTTGGCTTGACGCTCAGGCGGCAGCGTCTTCCACCAGGTCAGCGTGTCCGTCAGCGTCTCGACAAGAGGCCGGAACGTCAGACCCGCTGCGATGGCTTTGCTGATCGAGACTTTGTGAAAGTACGCACTGTCGCCGCTCGGCGGACTCCAGATCGGAAACTCTTCGCTCAGCTTGTTTTTGCGCAGATAGTCCGTCGGGATGAACGTGTGACGCACGTCGGCCTTCGTCACTTGCTTACAAGCGGCAAGCACCTCTTGCATCGTGAGCGGCTTGCTCGGCCCGGTGGCGTTGAAGGTTCCGTTTTGACCCGCTTCCACCATTCGCACGATCCAGTCCGCCAGATCGCGTCCGTCGATGACTTGAATCGGATCCGATGGATCGCCTGGAACCACCATCTCGCCACCGCGCTGGGTTCGTAGCAGCCAGTACGTGAAGCGATCCGAGGAGTCACGCGGTCCGACGATGTATCCCGGTCTGACGATGAGCGCTCGGCCTTGCATCACACGCGTCGCTGCTTGCTCGCACAGGGCTTTGAGCGGACCGTACGCGCCTTCGCTGATCTTTTCGATGGTGGGATCGGGAATCGTGCCCACCGGCGAGCTTTCGTCGATCGGCTTGTCGGTGTCTTTGTAGACGGAGATCGACGACACGAATACGTACTGCTTCACCGCGTCCTTGAGCGCTTTGGCACTCGCTTCGATCTGGCGCGGAAAATAACCCGAGGTGTCGACGACGGCATCCCACTTCTTGCCAGCCAGTCCCTCAAAGCCGGTGTTGCGGTCGCCGAGGATTCGCTCGACCTTCGGATTGTCCGCAAACAGCGTTGGATTGGTCTTGCCGCGATGGAACAGCGTGACGGAAAAGCCGCGTCGAATCGCCGATTCGATGATGTGTGGACCGATAAAGCCAGTTCCACCCAGCACCAGGAGTCGTTTCGGAGTCACCGTCTGAGACGCCGCATGGGCCGCAAAAGGCAACGCACTGGAAGCAAGCAGGAATGCACGACGCGAAAGCTCAAGCCGCTGTGATTTGGTCATGCGTGGAAACATAGCAGTCGAAGCGAAATGATGAGCAATTTCACCGCGCATTCCCGACGGTGATTTCTCATTCTTCGTCATCGTCTACAGCGGATGCATCGGCTTCGTCCGCGGGCGCATCACCGGGAAAGGGCGCGATTTTTTGCTGTAGACGCGCCGTCACTGCGCTCGTCACCGCAGGCAAGTCATCCGTCAGCGACGCTGGCAGCCAAAACCAGAGCACGCGACTGTGAAGCTCCACTTTCGCGCGGACAAACGTCGTTCCTTGCGCTTCGATGCGCATCCCAGCACGCGGCAGACAGCGCTTACACAGACACGGCAGCGGACTGCGATCTTCGTGCTTGGCCAGGTTCACCGGACGAGGCGCAGCAATCCTCGTCTTTCCCGTTGCTGCCGCATCGAGCAGCAGCTTGACATCGTCTGCCGTCAGCACGCGCGGCGTCTGTAGCGACATTCCAAGCGCACCTGGCTTGGCGACGATGCCTTTGCCCGAGTCAAACCGGAGCTGATCTTTTATCGCCGAGATGTCCGTCAGCCGTGTCGTGTTGACGCGTGCGCTCCAGCGCTGACCATCGAAGACCAAGCCTTCCAGCACCGCCACCAGCCACAGCGACTCTTTGGGCGGACGCACCGTGACCAGCAGCAAGCGACTGTGCGCATCGAGCTTTTGAAGGTGTTTGCTCGCGCTCGCATAACCTGCAAACGGAACGACCTGACCGAGCTTGGCTTTGCCTGCGTCCTTGTCAAAGACCGCTTTGCTCACAATGGCCAGCATGTCCGGCATAGCCACTACTTTACCGGGAAGCTACAGCGTCGGGAAACTGTCGACGTGAAACGCAAAAAAGCCAGTCTGTACGCTCACTTCCAGCTGCGTACAAAGACTGGCTTTTGGCAGGCGAGGGCGCCTACGAACGGACTTAGGCCTTCGGCGTAATCACGGCCTTCGACTCCAGCACATCGAGTGCTTTTTCGAGTCGAAGCTGCGCCCGAAGCTGCTGTAGACCTGGATCTTCACGCTGAATCTCGGCCTTCACGCGCGCCACGTTCTTGTCGCGCTCTTTGGCCAGCTCTGCCAGGTGCTCATCGACATCGGCATCGGTGACTTCCACCTTTTCCTTGTCAGCGAGCGCCATCATCACAAACTCGATCGACAGGTTCCGCACCGCTTCCGCCTGAGCCGCTGCAACCAGCTGCTCCGTCGTCGGCATCGTGAACTTCGCCTCGGGGTTTTCCTTGCGCTGCTCTTGCAGCAGCTTCATCTGAAGCTGCAGACGACCGCGCTCGTTTTCCAGGAAGTTTCGCGCGAGGCGCGCGATAAGTCCCGGCGGAATCGGCACCGGATTGCGCTTGAGCAGCTCATCAACCAGCGTCAGTCGCATCTCGTGACGGGCTTCCTCGGTATCTTCCTCGAGGATGTTGGTCCGAATCTTTTCCTTCAGCTGCTCGAGCGAGTCGGCTTCGCCGGTATCTTTGGCGAACTCGTCGTCGATCGCTGGCAGGTGCTTGATGTGCGCAGCCTTCACTGCGACCTTGAAGTGACCCGTCTTTCCGCCGATCTCCTTGGGAAGACCTTCGGTCGGCATGGTCAGCTCAACCGGATGAGCCGTCGCACTCAGCGAAACTCCGACGAGCGCCGCTGCAAGCCCCGGAATCGGCGACTGCTCAGGCTTGCCGAGATCGACGTGCATCTCTTTGTCTTTGTAGGTCAGGTGCGACAGCGTGCCCGTCAGCAGAATCGTCAGCACGTCGCCCGCTTCGGCGGTGTCACGACCTTCGATCGGCTTCAGCTCTTGATGCGCTTGGCGACGACGCTCCAGCTCGGCGGTCACTTGCTCATCGGTCGCCTTGCCTTCGCGCTTGGTGACGGCGATGCCTTCGTAGTCCTTGATGTCGATCTGCGGCATCAGCTCAATGCGAGCGCTATAACGCAGCGGAACATCCTTCTGTGCGTCGGCCAGCTCTTCGAGGATCGGCTCGCTGATGATGCGCAGCGTCTGCTGTCCGATGATGTCGCCGATCGTCTCGTTGACCAGTTCACGGGCTGCGTCGCCCGCGACTTTCTTGCCAAACATGCTCTCGAGCAGAGGGCGCGGTGCCTTGCCAGGGCGGAATCCCTTGAGGTTGACCTGCCGACCGAGCTGACGGTAGCTTTCGTCGAGCTTCTTGTTGACCTGCGCCTTGTCGATTTCGACCTTCAGGCGCTTTTCGACTGGGGAAACGTCTTCAAACTCGAACCGAACGGGTGAGCCCTGCATCAATCGCCTCTCTTCGCTTCTTGTCGACCGAGTCCAAGCGGTCTCGATCTATGCCTCGATCTCGTCGGGGCTGTGTGAATCAAGTAAGTCGGGGTCTTCGATGAAAACCGCCGGATGTGTAGTGATTCAGGCAGTTTAGAAACAACCGCTGCCTGTCGTAAAGCCCTGGCTACGCGGTTTCGCTGACTTCTTCCAGCAGCTTGGACCAGTAGATGATGCGGTTGCAGTTCGGGCAAATCTCCAGCGTCGCGCCGCGCTGGATGATGTTGTAGAGCTGCGGCGGAATCCGCATGTTGCAGCCTCGACACGTTCCATCGCGAACCGCGACAACTGCCAGCCCGCGTCGCATCCGAATCGTCGAATACTTCTTCAAAAAGTCGGGTCGCAGCTTGCTGGCCAGCTCATCGCGATGGACTTTGGCAGCTTGCAGCTTCGACTGCATCTCGGCGATTCGCTTGGCCACGCGCTCTTGCTCGGCGGCCAGCTCTTTTCGCTGCTCACCGACGCGAACTTCGTGTTCGGCAATCTTGCCTTGCTGTTCCGAGATCGCTTGGCTGAGCTTCGCGATTTCTTCTTCGCGCTGCTCTAGCTGACGACGCGTCGTCTCGAGCTCTCGGGACGCAGCGTTGCCTTCTTTGAGGTTGCGCACCTGCGAGCTCTTGGCCTTGGCTCGGCTGAGCTGCTCGGCGGCATCCTTTTTGTCCTGCTCTTGGCTCTTGCGGAACGTCTCGGTATCAGCAAGCTCCAGCCGTTTTTCGGAGAGCAGCTGATCGAGCGCCGCAATCGCCGCTTCGACCTTCTGCACTCGTTCCGGGAGTGCTTTACACAGACTTTCGAGTTCAATCAGCTCTGCATCGTGACGCTGTAGCTCTTCGAGCAGCTTAAGTTGGTCGCGCAACGTCTTCCTCCACCGTACAAGCACGAAATCTGTGGGCCCACCTGGACTTGAACCAGGGACCAGCCGGTTATGAGCCGGCCGCTCTGACCAACTGAGCTATGGGCCCTAACGAATAACGCCGGGCACCGTAACGAAAGCCCGATGAAATGGCAAGTCGAGCCGCGGATTTCCACACGACTTGCCGCGAAGTGGGTCGCTTTGTGCGCGATCGAGTGCGTACGCGCTCAATCCCTCTTGATTGCGCGGGGTCGATTGCGGCATCGTCCAGGCCGCTGTGGCATCCGACTGACCGATTGCGCGGCCACGTCGCTGCTGATGAACCTTTCGCGGACATGATGGAACCTTCAATCGACCAATCAGAAGACGCGCGCGCCCCAAGTCCTCCGTCGACGAGTGGCTGCCCTGCATCGTCGAGCGATCGCGTACTGCACTTTGCGGTGCTGTCGCTGATGTGCTTGCTATATCTGCCATTTACCGGTGCCTACGGACTGTGGGACCCGTGGGAAACGCACTATGGCGAGGTCGCTCGGCAGATGGTTTCGCGAAGCGACTGGATTTCGCTGTGGTGGCCCGGTTCGCCGCAAGATCCAGCCAGCGGAGTGTTCTTTTCCAAGCCAGTGCTGACGTTCTGGCTGATGGCGCTGTCGCTGAAGGTGTTTCGTCTGGGTCACGCGAGCCCGCTGTTCTTTGATGAAATGACGATTGGCTGGCGGGCCGAGTGGGCGCTGCGTCTTCCGTTTGTGCTGCTCGGAATTGTTGCGGTGTTTGCGACGTATTACTTGGTCCGTCGAACGGTGTCGCGGCGAGCGGCGCTCTGGACTGCGCTCGTGCTGGCAACCTCGACGCAGTGGTCGCTCATCACGCGGCAGGCGATGACCGATATGGCGTTCGTTGCACCGATGACGCTGGCGGTGGTCTTTGCTGGGCTGGCGCTGCTGCCTCAGCGACGACATCCAGCGGATCCTTCGTCGCCGCTTATCGACCTAAAGGCCGATCTGCCGCGCAAGTCCGTTCAGCTGTTGGGGCAAGAGCTGTCGTGGCCACACAGCCGCGTGTTCTACGGCTTTGTGACGCTGTTTGTGCTGCTGGTGCTGCCGCAGCTTGTTGTAAACCTGGTTCAGCTCAAAAGCTTTGCCATCTCGGTCCGAGGTCACGGGTATCGCGTCGCAGGTCCGGTCGCGATGCTGCCGTTTGTGCTGCTGTTTGTGCTGTCGCTGCTCTGGTGTGCGCAGGCGAAAAGCCGTCGGTCGATTTATCTGTGGTCGGCCTATGCGATGTGCGGCGTGGCGACGCTGGCCAAAGGTCCGGCGGGAATCGGGATGCCGGTGCTAACGCTCGGTCTGTTTTTGCTGCTGAGCGGTCGCTTGACGGAGCTGCTCGGTGAGCGACGTGACGTGCAACCGACGGGCTTTCTACTGAAGCTGCCCGAGCCGATTCGCGAGATCTGGTGTTACCAAGGCGGACTGGAGCTTTCGCGCGGACTCAGCATCTTTTTGTGCGTCGCGGCTCCGTGGTTTGTGGCGATGCTGGCTCGTCACGGTCTGCCGTTTTGGATGGAGCTCATCGGCGACAACTACGTGCATCGTGCGCAAGGCCGACACGGCGATCGTGGCACGTTCGAGTATTACCTTCAGCAGATCACAAACGGCATGTTTCCCTGGTCCGGTGTCGTTGCTGCCTCGATGGTGTGGGTTGGTCGCTGGCTGAAGGGCTCAGACGAAAAAGACGCGAGTCGTCGTCAGCTCGTGCTGCTGTGTCTGGCCTGGTTCATCATCGACTTTGGCGTCGTGACGCTGGTGAATACCAAGTTTCACCACTACATCTTGCCCGCGCTGCCGGCGCTGGCGATCTTGGCGGGACTTCTTCTCGACGAGCTGTGTCAGCCGGTTGCTCGCTTTGTGCGTCGACAGCAGCAAGCGGTGCTGTTGCTTCTGGCGGTTCCGGTGACCTACTTGGCGGGTCGAGATCTCGCGAACTACCCGGCGCGCATTGGCTGGCTGTTCAACTACGACTACGTCAACGTTCCGACGGTGGGGCGACCTTGGCCAGCGACGGGACTTTACGGTTCGCGCTACGAGTATTTCAACCAGGTCTTCCTCTACTCACTGCTTGGGACGGCGGCGGTGCTGTTTCTGTCGCTGCTGCTGTCTCGATCCGACGATGCGTCTGCTGCGCCTGATCCAGCGGATGCGACGTCTTCTGCACCGGCAAAGAGCGCTTCTTGGCCGATGCTCGTCGGGCTTTCGCTGCTGGTTGCTGGACTTGTTGCTGTCGGCAACTCGGCTGCGCCTTCGCCAGAGCTGGTGACGACGTATTCGACGTCGAAGCTACCGATGGATATGGTGCTGCCACTGCGTCTTCGCTTCGGGTATCTGGTTCCGGCGGCGCTGGCTTCGCTGTGGCTGGTCGGTCTGTTGGTTGTTCTTTCGTCGAAGCTGCGTCTAGGAAGCCGCATGGCACGCACGGGAGCGACGGGAATCGCTGTGGTATCGGTGCTTGCGCTCGTCTGGAACTGCTGGGTGCTGGATCGCTTTATGGTCGATATCTCGCCGCACTGGAGCCAAAAGCACGTCTTTGCGACGTATTACCGTCTGCGCAAAGGCCCCGAAGAGCCCGTCATCGCCTGGATGATGTACTGGCGCGGCGAAAACTTTTACACCTGCAATCAGATCTACGACCACCGAGTGGATCCCGGCGAAAAGACGGTCTTTCTGGGTGATCGGAACACCGAAAAGCTTCAAGAGTACGTGCGGAACCATCCTGGGCGACGGATGTTCTTCCTGATCGAGCGTCATCGGTTGGAGTCGCTTCGCAGCCTGCTTCCCGAGGCTGCTCGACCCACGCTCGAAGTCGTCGACGACAGCAATAACAAGGTGTTTTTGGTGCGGGCGCAGCTGTGAGCTTGGCCCGCGTAGACACCTCCTCGAAGAAACGACACCAAGGAGACGATGATGAAGAAGACGCTTGGATTTTTACTGTTCGCGACGCTGACTGCTTGCCAAGGTCCAGCCGGTGATCAAGGTCAGGTCGGTGCCATCGGTGACAAGGGCGACAAAGGCGACAAGGGCGATCCGGGACCGGGCACGACGCCGGCTCTTGCTGCGCTGACTCCGTCGACGATGTTCCTTGGTCGCACGACGGTGATGCAGCTCTCAGGCGTTTCGACGCACTTTCAGTCGTCTAGCTCGGTGGTGTTCGACGATCCGGCGATCAAGGTCACGAAGATCGAGGTGGGCTCGAACGCAAACCTGCGCTTTACCGTCGACGTGGGTCTCGATGCCAAGCTGGGTTCGCACGATCTAACGATCAGCTCTCCACCGACGGGAGGAGAAGCCGGTGCCGAAGATCTGAAGCTCAAGGGCGGACTGACGATTACTCCGTCGCTGTCGGTTGAGCTTGGCTCGGGCGTTTCGACGGGACCGACGGTCAATCAAGGTGGGCTCCTTGATGTTGCGGTTCGCAACCTGGATTACCGAGACAATCCGTTCTGGAGCCAGACGCGCTTTGCGGGTCCGGTTTCGACGATTGGCTCGGTGTCGGCGACGTCGGCTCGCTTGTCAGGGACTGCGCTGGTGGATGCACTGGCCCCAGCAGGAGCACTGGTCATTGGCGGAGCGACGGTGGGTCCGCTCGGTCAGACGGTTTACTACAGCAGCGACGCGGCAGATATGGCGTCTCCGACGGTGAAGGCTCGCGCAGCAACGGAGCTAAAGTTTGGCACCGCCAAGACCGGCGAGAGCATCGCGGAAAAGCGCGCAACCAACCTGTACAAGTTCACGACGGCGGCGGACAGTCAGGTGGTTCATCTTCAGTTTTCGTCGCTCGGAACCGGCTGGAATTCCTCGGTTCGTCCGATTGGTTACACCGCGCCAGCGAGCGGAAAGTTTGGCGAAGGCCTGGCCTTTGATTCGTGGGGAACGGGCTTTTCTCCGACGGTGAGAAACGTCCTTCAGATCCTACAAAAGAAGGGCGATGGCTACACCGTGGTCCTCGCAAGCGATCAGTCGGGGTCGATGGCGCATGGCTATTCGGTGACGGCCAAGTCCGGCGCTGCGGCTGCGATGACCAGCTTGAAGGAACCGGCGATGGGTGACTCGACGGGCTCGCCACTGGCAACGATCGCCGAGCTGGACAAAGCGTACTTCGGAACCGATGGTGCGTTCGACGCGGCGTATGAGGACGACTTCATCAAGTTCAAGGCCAAGACCACAGGCAAGGTCTTCGTGCAGATCAGCGCCGTCGCCGGTCCGAACATTGGTGTCGGTCTCCGCGATGCCACCTGCTCGACGGTGGTCCTGTCGACGCAGTACAACCGAGGCGGCAGCATGGGCATTGAGCTCGATACCAAAGCGGGAGAGACCTACTGCCTTCGTCTGAGCGGCGAAACCGCAGGCACCGCGTATAGCTTGATCATCAGCCCGGCGCTGTAGTCGTCGTCGAGATCTTCCCTCATCTGCGCTTGCATCCGTCCGCTGCGCTTTCCTGCTTATTGCGGCGGACCTTCGACTTGACGATGCAGCGCGTCCTGTTCAGCCAGCGTCACTTGAATCGCCCGATGCGCCGAGCGAAACAGCTTTCGCTTCGGGTCAATCGCGAGCGCTTGTTGATATTCCCGATGGGCTGACTCGAAGTCGCCCAGGGCTTCACACACAATTCCCAGGTTGTAGTGCAGTGCGGCGTTGCTCGGATCTTTGCTTAGTCCGTCGGTGAATGCCTGCTGCGCCATCTCCCACGCGTTGGCTCTGGCCAGGTCGAGTCCGCGCTGATTGTCGGCCTGACTGTCTTTGGCAAACTCGATGGTCTTGGTGTAGCGCTTGGGAACGATGTGCGGCACGAAGTGATCGGGAATCGCTTGCGCAAACAGCGACACAAACGCTTCCGCCGGCGGGAGATTCATAAACAGGCGCGGATTTCCGTCGAGCGTAATGACCGAGTAATACCGGGGCTCCGGCATGGGCCGTGGTCCCGGATACACTTTGACCGCGCTGCGGAAGCTGATGGGCTGTAGAAACACGACTCGTCCGTCGGAAACTCGGAAGAGCTGGAGCTTGAGCTGAAGCTCTGCAATCCGAACGATGAACGGATACGGACGCCGCATCGCGATGACTGCCGATCCAACCACCGGCGGACTCGGAACAACCACGGGCCGAGGATGCGCGCGAACGCCCGGGATCGCAAACGAGGGCGGCATCACAACCGGCGGCGGCGCAACCACCGTCGCGGGAGCAGCCACTTCAAGCTCATCCACACCGGGCTCGTCATGAATCCGCAGCACATCGACCGATCCAAAGATCAGCGCATCCACGTCTAGCGTTCGTCCGATTCGATTGAGCGCCGCCGGGTCAAACATCGACTCAGGCGGCACGGACATCTGGCTCGCAAGCTGCGCAAGGTTTGCCTGTTCCTTGACGGAAAAGTAGCCATTTTGACCAAGCGCTGCGACGAGGTTCGATACCAGCTCGGCACCAAACTGCGGCGGTACATCCGGCGACGGTGCCAGGCCCAACACGCCGATCTTGTGAATCCCGGAGATGTTTACATCTGCCGGTCGCACCATCGGAACATGGACATACAAAGCACAGCCACTTGTGAACATCACTGACAGAGCGAACAGCAGGATCGCAATGCGCTTCATTGTGAGGACTCCCACTAAGCTGAAGAAGACGTACCGACGCGAAGCCCGATTGTATCAGGCGACCCGAGCGCAGCGGAATGCGGGGAAAGGTGGGAAGGCCGTCAGTAGCCCGTTAGCGTGGCGGTAGTTCAACTTCGAGGTTGAGGAGCTGATTTGCCCGGACTGGAACGCTGCGGGTTTGGCTCTGATGACCGGGCGCACTCACCTGGACGCTGACGGCTTGTTGTCCATCGTCGCTGGAAACGGGAATCGCCATCACTTGGTTGCCGCGACCGACCATCCGTCCATCGACGACCACATCGACGGGCTCGTCGGGCGATAGCTTCGAGCTGTGCGCTTTGACGAGCAGCAGCGCTGGCTTCCATCGGAGCCTCACCCGGATTTCCTCGGTGGTGCTATCTGACGCGATCGCCACTTTTTCGCTGTAGCACGCTGGGTTTTCGAACACGAACTCGTTAAGTCCCGGCGCAAGCTGAACGCTTCGCACGTCGGTGCCATACGCTCCGAGTCGCTTTCCATTGTGCACGACGGTGACTGCTTTGGGCCAAGGCTCTAGTCGCACCGTGTGAAGAGGTGCTTGCACCCGATTGGAACCGAGCCGATGTGTATGCCGAAGCTTGCCTGTTCCCGTCCCCAGGTCGCTTCCAGCTGGCGCTCCGTCGTCATCGTCCATCGCAATCACCGGCGCTTTGTCGGTATCGGCTGAAAGACCTCCGTCGCCAAGCGGTCCGTTTGGCAGCGGCACAATCGTCAGCGGCAAGCGCAGCGGGCTTCTTTGGAGCTTGTCCATCACGACGGACCCAACGCCTGCCACGACGAGCGCGCTCAGTAGGCCAATGCCACCGTACACAATGAGGCTGTGCGTTCGCTGCCGTCGCGACAGCTTTCCAATCAGCGCGTGGGCCTCGGAATGATCCGGCGACAGAGAGAGCACGCGACCCCACGCAGCCAGCGCCGCCGCCGCTCGACCTTCCGCTTGCAGCGATTTTCCCGACTGCACCAGTGTGGAGATGAGCTGCGGCAAAAAGCCCTGCCAAAACCCTTCGGGATCGAGAAAGTAGGCACGGAGCTGATCGCGCGGCGCCGAAAGTCCGCTGTGCTGCAAAAAGTCCGACAGCGCCGTTCCCAGGCTGCGGGCTGAATCGAAGCGCTCTGCGGGATGGGTCGCGAGCAGCTTTTCAATGATCTGCGACAGCGGGCGAGGGCAGCTCGGCTCTCGCTCGGCGATCGGCTGGTGTTCGCCTTTGGAAATCAGCGTCAGCGTCTCGTGTGGATTGCGACCGGCAAACGGCAGCGCACCCGACAGCGCCTCATAGAGCAGCACACCGAGTGAAAACAGATCGGAGCGACCGTCTTGCTGTTCTCCGCTGATGTGTTCGGGCGCGATGTACGCGGGCGATCCGAGCAGCTGTCCCGTGTTTGTCACCGTGTCGTTATCGATCAGCCGCGCGATGCCAAAGTCACACAGCACCAGGCGACCATCGGCGCGAATCATTACGTTTTCGGGCTTGATGTCGCGATGCACGATCCCAAGCTCGTGAGCGGCGGCCAGCGCATCGGCCAGCGCCCAGCCAATCAGTGCGGTGATCTCGGCAGGAAGCGGTGCGTGTAGTTCCAAAAACCTGCGCAGTGTCGGTCCGGTAATGAACTCGGTGACCAGGTAGCTGTCTTCGGACTCCGCCTCGCTGAAGGCATAAATTTCGAGGATGCTTTCGTGCCGCAGCCTCGCAACCGCACGCGCTTCCCGTGCAAACCGCTGACGAGCTTGTGGTTCGCTCGCCAAGTGCGGATGCATCAGCTTGATCGCGACTTCACGATCGAGCTTGTCATCGTGGGCTCGGAAGACGGACGCCATTCCCCCATGACCGACAAGATCGAGCAGTCGATAGTGCGCGAGGGTACGCCCGACCATCGTGAGCGGCAGCCTATCACCTGGATGTGAAGACCAGCAAGGCCCCAAACCACACCTTGACCAATCGAGTGGAGTGGCCAACTTGAACTTCGTTTCGCACCGCTTGCCTTCGCCGGTTTCTGTTCGTTCAAGCGCGTGTTCGTCTGCGACTTGCGCTGCTTTTTCCTAACGAGACTCGCGGTGTTACAGTGACGTTCACACCCAACCCTTACGGAGAGTAGCGGTCCATGTTCGACTTTGATCTTCCAGACCCTGGGCTTTACCGGACCACCCAGCCGATGCCGGGTAATGCGGATGCCATTCCAGCCGGTGCGCTGGTGTTTATCGGTCAGCCCAAGACCGGCGGCGTCAAGTTCGTCGTTCGTCCCTCGGACAACCGTCGCAATCGCTGGTTTTGGCGCGATCCGACGGTGCCGCTGAAGGCTACGCATGCCGCGTGGGCCAAGACGCTCAAGCAGCTTCCGTCGGAAGGCTTCTACGTTCTGCCTGAAACCATCAACATGGAAGGCGGCGGTCGCTGGCTCAAAGGCGCGATTGTCGAGCTGGGCTATAACGAAGAAGGCAAAGGCATCATCTTCGTCGGTCAGTGGCAAGAAGACGGCGAAGACAACGTGCTCACCTTCAGCGATCGCGGCATGATGGTCGACGATCGAATGCTGAGCAAGCTCATCTGGGCGCCGATCCTTCCGCTCAGCGGCAAGACGCAGTAACCTCCTTCGAATTTTTCTCCCCACAGCGGGGCTGACATTGGGCAAACCCTGCTACAATCGGAGCCCTCGTCACGCATGGCATCCGTCAGCATTCGTGGTTTGTGCAAAGACAAGCCGTCGGCCCTCGGGAAGGGCGGCTTGCATCGCATTTTGCACGACGTATCAATGGAAATCACCGACGGTGAGTTCTTGGTGCTGGTGGGCCCGTCTGGTTGTGGCAAGACGACGCTGCTGCGCTGCATCGCTGGACTCGAAGAACCGTCCGCCGGAGAGCTGAGCATCGATCGGCTGCGGATGAACGAAGTGCCGCCGCAGAACCGAGACATCGCGATGGTGTTTCAGAGCTATGCGCTCTATCCGCACATGACGGTTTCCGACAACCTGTCGTTTGGCCTGAAGATGCGCAATACGCCGCAGCGCGAGATCAAAAAGCTCGTCGAAGAAGCGGCAAATATGCTGGAAATCGGGCACCTTCTGTCGCGCTATCCGCGTGAGCTGTCCGGCGGTCAGCGTCAGCGTGTTGCGATGGGTCGCGCCGTGGTGCGCAGGCCGAAAGCGTTTCTGTTCGATGAGCCGCTGTCGAACTTGGATGCGGCGCTGCGTCAGCAAATGCGACTGGAGCTTCTTCGCCTGCATCGGCGACTCAAAGCGACGATGATCTACGTGACCCACGATCAGGTGGAAGCGATGACGCTGGCCGATCGGATCGCGATCTTGCGTCAAGGTCGCGTCGAGCAGATGGGAACTCCGTCGCAGCTGTACGATCAGCCGGTCAATACCTTCGTCGCGCGCTTTTTTGGCACACCCGAGATGAACCTGATCGACGGAAAGATGGAAGACGGCTGGTTTGTCGCCGACGGCATTCCCTTTCGGGTGCATCTGCCGGGATATGAAAGCCAGCCGGTGACGCTCGGAGTGCGCGCCGAAGATCTGCATCTTCACCAGGGCGATGTGACGGACTTGCCGTCGGGTCGCATTGATGTCGTCGAGCATCACGGACACGAAGATCTGCTGCACGTTCGCTGTGGTGACAAAGTGCTGTCGGTGCGATCGCTCGCGCACAAGTCGCCACCACCGGGAACGGACGTATCACTGCTGGTTTCGACCGAGAGCTGTCATCTGTTTCAGCGACGAGACGGGCAGGGCGATGGACAGCGGCTTCTGCCCTACGGTCACGAGGCTGCGTCCTGATGCACGCGCTGTCGGCTCTGCTTTTGACCAAGTTGGTTCTTTGGCATGCCTACGTGGGGGGCGAAGAAAAAGCGCTGACGCAGGTCGTTCGCTCGTTTCATGAGTCGCACCCACAAGGTCCGCAGATTGAAGCGATCAGCGTTCCGTATGGCAGCTTTGCCGACAAGCTCCAGGCGGCGATTCCGCGCGGACATGGACCGGATCTGTTCATTCAAGCACATGACATCGTCGGACAGTGGTCTCGGCTCGGGCTGATTGAGCCACTTGATGCGCACCTGCCGCTCGCCGAGGTCTTGCCGACGCTGTGGCCCGAGACGATCGCGCCGCTCCAAGATGGTCCGTCGCTGCTCGGGCTGCCGCTGTCGTGGAAGAGCCTGGCGCTGTTTTATCGCAAAGATCTGGTATCGCAGCCGCCGAAGACCACCGACGAGATCATGGCGATTGGCGAGCGCTTACGAATGAGCAGTGCTGGCTCAGCTCGTCGCTACGGCTTGGTCTACGAAGCGGGCAACTTCTTTAAGCATGCGGCGATCCTGCACGGCTTTGGCGGCGCGATCATTCCGTCGGGAAGTCCGGTTCCCACGCTGGATACGCCAGAGCAGCTTCGCGCGCTTGGGTTTGTCTCAACGCTCGTCAAACAAGGCAGCTTGCCCGACGAGATGTCCGCTGTGTTGGTCACGCAGTTCTTCAACGAAGGACGCGCGGCGATGACCATCAACGGACCGTGGTTTATCGCCGAGATTGCGCCCAATGTGCCGTATGGCGTCGCGCCGATGCCGATTGTGTCGGAAACCGGGAAGGTGGCGGCACCGCTTACGTCGATCGAGGCGGGCTTTGTGTCGGCGCGCAGTCTGCACAAACAGGAAGCGGCGGAGTTTCTTCGTTATCTGGCCGGTCCCTCGTCGGCGCAGGTTCGCGCGCTGGTTGGTCGTCAGTCGGTAACGGAACAGACAACGTGGCAGCTACCGCAGGTTCAGCGCGATCCGGTGCTGAGCGCGTTCTTTGCGCAGCGAGCGCACATTGTACCCAGTCCAACACATCCGGCGATGCGAGCGTTCTGGGAACCGGGCGAGCAAGCGCTGCGTCAGGTGCTGCGTGGAGCGGAACCTCAGACGGCGCTTCGCAGTGCGCAGCGGCTGCTTGATCAGTATTTGAAGCCAGCTCCAGCGACGGAAAAAGAGACGCCGTATCTTGTCGCGCTGTCGATCGCTGTGCTGGGTCTGGTGGCTTGGCAGTTTGTGCGTCTGCGACGACGAAATGTGTTTGCGGAAGCGTGGCGCGAGCGATCAGCCTACAGCTACGTGGTGCCCGCGCTGCTGGCGATGACACTGCTCACGCTGGTGCCGTTCTTGATTGGCGCCGGAATGTCGCTGTTTCATCGCGATCTCGACGGGAGCTGGCGCTTTATTGGCGGTCAGAACTTTCGCGACATCTTGTTGTGCGTCGACGGTGGCTGCTTTGAGCCGATGAGCTTCTACTTCACGCTGGTGGTGACGATGCTGTGGACGGCGGTCAACGTCGTGCTGCATCTGGCGATCGGCGGCGGTCTGGCGCTGATCCTGCGTAGTCCCTGGCTGAAGCTGCGCGGCGTGTATCGAATGCTGCTGATCGTGCCGTGGGCGGTTCCGAACTACATCACCGGACTGATTTGGAAAGGGATGTTCAATCGGCAGTTCGGAGCGATAAACGGGCTGCTGACGCTCGTCGGACTTCAGCCGGTGTCGTGGTTTAGTCACTTTTCGACGGCGCTCGCGGCCAACATTGCGACCAATGTGTGGCTCGGCTTTCCGTTCATGATGGTGGTGGCGCTCGGGCACTTGGCGCAGATTCCGAGTGAGCTGGAAGAAGCGGCAATGCTCGACGGAGCGAGTCGCTGGCAGCGCCTTCGTCATGTGGTCTTGCCGCTGCTGCTTCCGGCGATGCTCCCATCGGTGATTTTGGGCGCAGTGTGGACGTTTAACATGTTCAACGTGGTGTTCTTGGTTTCCGGCGGTGAACCTGACGGAGCGACGGACATCCTGGTGTCACAAGCGTATCGCTGGGCGTTTACGCGCGGTCATCGCTACGGCTTTGCGGCGGCGTATGCGGTGCTGATTTTCTTGATCCTGATCATTCAATCGGCGCTGACTAGAAGGCTTACGGACCGTCGCTGATCGCTTGACCTGCGCGATTTTCTGCGGACCCGAAGATCGATTCCCAAACGCGGACGTTTGACCCCGGAATCGCAACCGGAGGTTCCGAAATGACCGCGCTACATCGCGCTTTCACGCTCGCATCGCTGTGTGCCGTTTCTGTGTTTCCTGCTTCACGCGGATGGGCCGGAGCACCGCTTCAGCCCGTCGCCAAAGCCTGTGTTTCGGAGTCCGCAAAAGCGGTCACGAAAAGCGATCCACAGATTCGCAGCAGTGCCAGTCGCGGACTCGCATTTTTGGCGCAGTCGAGTCGTGAATGGACGGAGCAGCATCGCTGCTTTGGCTGTCACGTTCAGGCCGTCACGATGGAAGCACTGTCCGTCGGAAAAAAGCATCAGTACACGATCGCGCCCACGGATCTCGCGGGGATGGTGAAGGCGCTGAAGATGGGCGTGACGGCGGGCGGTCATACGACGGGTGTGGCCTTCGAGGGCTCGGCATGGGCTCGCTACGATCAGTGGGTTGGGAACAACGAGACAAACGAGCTGCTTCGGTACGCGCAAGAGCTGCTGGCTCTGCAGAACAAGGAAGGCGCAATTCCCGATGACGATCGGCGGCTTCCAGTGACGGGCGGAACGCTGGAAACCACGTTTCAAGCGGCGCAGACCTGGCGACAAGCGTACGCACGGACGGCGGATGAAAAGTGGCTGTCTCCGATGCGGCGAGCGGAACACTTTCTGGTGCAACAGAGCGCATCGTTTGGCAGCGAAAAGCGCGTCTACATTCAGGACATAAACTTTGCGCTGCTTGGGCTGCTCGCGTCGGGGGTGACGCGAACGGAAGCCAGCGCGCAGCGACTCATCAAGCTGCTGATCGATAGGCAGAATGCAGATGGTGGCTGGAGCCTGGACGCAGGACAGAGCGATGCCTTTGCGACGGGTCAGACGGTGTATGCGCTGAAGCTAGCGGGCCATTCCGATGCGGACTTGATGGTCGCGAAGGGAATCCGGTTTCTCGTCGGAAAGCAGGGTCAAAAAGGCGAGTGGCAGACCTATCGCAGCCACCAAAGTGGTTCGGAAAAAGCAGAGACGATGTGGGCGGTGCTCGGGCTGGTGACGGTCGATGTGGCGAGCCTTTCGGTGAGCGGACTGACCGACGGACAGCACGTTGAGCCGAAGATGACGCTTTCGGTGTCGGCGGCGGACAATCAAGGCGGCGGCATCAAGCAGCTGGAACTTCTCGTCGATGATCGCGTGATTCAAACCGAGTGTGGCGGGAAGCTGTCCTACACGCTCGATACGACGACGCTGGAGTCAGGCAAGCACATCATCGACTTGGTGGCGCTGACGGACAAAGGCCAGCGAAGCGTGCGACGATTTACGGTCTATGCGGGCGATGTGTTTCTGACGGAGCTTGGTGCGCAGTTTGATGACAAGAGCCACGCATCGGTGGTCTCGCTGCGAAACATTGCGCCCGTTTCGGAACAAGCGGGCTCGGTCGAGCTGGAGCTGTATTCGCTGAAAAGCGGATCCAGCGATGGAAAAAACGAAGCCAAAGATCGCATCTTTGTGAGCAGCAAAAAGGGCCAGTCGGGCGGTCTGTCGTTTTCGTGGAATGGCCAAGGTTCCGACGGAAAAGCGCTTCCGATCGGTCGCTATCTGGCCAAAGTCCTGTTCCGCGACGCAGCTGGCAAAGTTCGTCAGAGCGACAGCACGATCTTTTTCCACGGCAGTGAAGTGACGCAGCGCGCGCAGTTTGCGGAAGTGGAAGGTCAGATTGCGCTGAAGACGGGATCGGGATCGGCGAACACGCTCGTCGAGCTGGTCGACAAGGCCGGTCGCGTGGTTCAGTCGACGCGCACCACCGAGCAAGGCAACTATCGCTTCAAGAGCGTCGAGCCGGGTCCGTACCCCGTTCCGGCTCGCAAAGCTGGCCTCGACAGCTTTGCACCGAG
>ERZ724514.58-NODE-58-length-42590-cov-10.169272_pt1 | contig 42590 bp, 31 predicted proteins | sample MGYA00376047_ERZ724514 | MGnify/ENA primary metagenome ERZ724514 (study PRJEB28724, sample SAMN07190883) | activated sludge metagenome | isolation source: activated sludge of sewage treatment plant in Hong Hong | place: Hong Kong | collected 2016-03-17 ...
CGGTCAGCGGTAAGCCGTTGCCGGACAGCGGTAAGCGGTCGACAGACAGCGGTCGACGGACAGCGGTAAGCCGTTGCCGGACAGCGGTCGACGGACAGCCGTAAGCCATTGCCGGACAGCGGTCGACGGACAGCGGTAAGCCGTCGACGGATACCTCTGATACCCGATTAAACACGCATCATAAATTCAACCAGATTTTCTTCGTTGGAAAGTCCCAGTTTTTTACGGAGGCGATATCGGCTGGCTTCTACTCCCCTAACCGAGATGTTCATCATTTGGGCAGTCTCTTTGGTGCTTAGATTGAGGCGCAGGTAAGCGCATAATTTTTCATCGTTGGCTGTAATCTGGGGGTATTTCTTACGTAGACTTTCAATAAAATTGACATGTACCTGATCGAAATGGTGAGAAAATTGTTCCCAGTCTTCGTCGATTTTATTGTCGAAATTCATGAGGTTGATCAAACCCTGAATTTCTTTTCGCACCTCGGGTCCGGGAGATTTTTCGAGTATCTGATCGAGAGCTTGTTTGATGGTAAGTAAGACCTCCCCTTTTTGCACAAGGTGCATGGTGGCAGAAGCCAGCTCCTGGTTTTTAAACGAAATTTCGGCGGCAAGTTTTTCATTTTGCATCTCTACAAGTGCTGCCCTTGCCTGCTCTACCTGGAGGGCTTGCCTGGCTTGTTCTTCCTGATAGGCTTCCCTGATTTGTAGCTTTTCCAATTCAAATTTGCGGAACTGCCTGCGGATCAAAGTCACCAACAAAATGACGGCACCTAAAAAATAAAACAAGAATGCAATTTTGGACAAATACCAGGGTGGGTCTACTACCACCAAACAACTTTTTTCAGTTTGTTGCCTGCCTCCTCTGATCCGGGCCTGGACTTTGAGGGTGTAGGTTCCTGGTTTTAGTTTTGTGTATGGTTTGCTGTGATCTGCAGACCAGTGGGTCCATTCATCGTCATAACCTTCCAACAAACACCGGTATTCCACCAAATCCTTGTAGAGGATACCACTTACCGCAAAGTAAAAAGTGAGGTCGTTTTGGGCGTAGGGGATGCTTAATTTTTCGGTGCTATTTTGAAAAGCACGATGCCGATTTCCTGCCAACAAAGTATCTCCCTTTCCTTCTACTTTTGAAAAATACAATTGAACGGGAGGCTCAGTTGCTGTCTTTGGTTGATAAAATATAAAGCCAGTTTCCGACGCAAAAAAGACCTGATGTGGCTGATAGGGGTAGATAAATTCAAAGCCCCCCACCAATCGCCCCTCCAATTCAGGAAAGACCCTTTTTTTAGCACTCTTTTTGAGGCCTAAGTCGTCAATGACCAACAAACCCGCCTCATCTCCTGCTACAAACCAAATATTGCCAGCGGCATCTTCTTTCAGATACTTCACCCTTACCTTGCTGCCCAGATTTTGATTAAAATCATCAGCAGGCACAAAACTCTGGGTATTTTCCCGAAAGCGATACACTCCTTTTTCAGTTCCAAAAACAGGCTTGCCGGCAATGCTAAAAACATAATTGTTGAAATCAGATGGCAGGCCTTGTGCTGATGTATAATGTTTGACCTCTGCCCGGGTCCAGCTCGGGTCAGTAAATTTTACGCTGTAAATTCCGCGGTAAGGATGCGATACCCAAATTTGATTTTTTCCGGCTTTAACCACAATGCGGCACGACTCCTTTAAGCCCTCAATTTTATGGTGTAGTTGATAGCCCTTGCTTGTTTTTTTGTATACCGATAGTCCTTCATAAGTGCCCACCACCATGTGCATATCATCCAGTGCAAGACACGTCCAGGTTCCCTTACCCGGGTCATACCTTGTAAGCGCCTGATCCGAGATGCCAATCAAACCCTCATGGTGTCCTACCCACAAGTTTTTGCCAAGCTCTGCAGTACTCCAAACCTGCCCGTCTGCCGCCTGAATTTTGCTGAAAGGATTTTGGATTTCAAATGGAAAATAATTTTTCCAGGGCAAGCTGTATAGTCCATCAGACTGCCCAAAGTACATTTTGTCGCTATAAGCACTAACTGCATATCCGGTACTTTCAAGATCCTGATCAGGGATGATGAATGAAAATGGTGAAGCATACTGGATGGCAGAGATCCCATTGTCAAGACCCAGCCAAAGATTGCCCTCTGAGCTGGAAAACACACTTAGTATGTTGTTGTGCAGCAAACCATTGTCTTTGTGATACTGTTGCCACCATCTTCCCTTTCTATCGAGGATAATGAGTCCATCCAGGGAGCTTGCCAATGCCAGTTTACCATCTTTGCACAGGGTGCCATGGTAGATGCGTTTGTTTTTGAGCAAAGGGTCAAGCTGGGTTGGCCATGGCTGCAGAAAAGAACCCTTTAGATAAAAAAGTCCTGATTTAAGGGTGGTAAACAATATGGTATCCCGGGAAATGTCAATGACAGCGGTGATAATAGAGGAGAAGCCTGACGAGGCTATCACAGGCGACCATGTATCGTTTTGCCATTGCAATAAACCAAAATCCTGCTTTTGTAAGTAAAGCTTTCCTCTGGCTTTGCCCAAAAACAAGGTTGAACCTTTATAAATTACATCTATTTTTTGTTCTCCATCAAAGCAAAGCACGTAACGATTGGTTCTGAAATATACTTTGCCCCCTGTTATTACAATGTCCCATACGTCTTCGAGACTCAGGGTGGAGGGCAAGAATTTTTTTAAAGAATGGTATTGAAGTTTGCCATTTTCATCTGAGTCAAACCATCCCAGCTCATTTTGAGCCCCTGTGAAAATCCTACCCTGATCATCGATGGCAACAGATCTTACAATGGTCTGATTGTCAACCTTATACAACTGCCAATCGCGCCCATTATACTCCAAAAGTCCGTCATTATTGGCAAAATAAAGCAAGCCTCTTTTATCCTCGGCAATGTCCCAACTTTGGGTGGCCGCTTTGTACTCACTTTTCGTAAAATTGAAAATGGCTTTACGGCCCAAATTGATTTCACCTTCAACATTTTGGGCTATGCATGAATCCAGACTAATAAAAAGAAATAAAAATCCGATCAACCACCCATAGTGGTAGCACCGTTTCGGGCATTGAGTAGCCGATGATTTTATAAATATTTGATAATCAATATACATTTTTTAAATGCAGTAGTCTTGCCGTAGTATTTTTTTATGCTTGTGGTAGTATAAACGTGGTTAAAAATAAAAGTCAGTTATAAAGATAAAATAACTTCGCATCATAGTTTAGTAGAATTTTAATCGTTTAAACCATTTCACATGAAAGCCACATTTTACACAACACTTTTGTGTCTGCTCTTTTTTGGGCGGCTACAATCACAAACCACCATCCTCGACTTTGAGGATGCAGCAACCTCTACCACTTTTCAGTACTTTGGCAGTCCGCTGGACGGTAGTCTCAATGAAGTCATTGACAACCCCGACGCCAGCGGCATTAACACGAGTGCCAGGGTGGCTAAATTTGTCAAACCCGCTGTAGCTGAAGTATGGGCGGGTGCATTTTCTAACCCCAATCCCACACAACCGGTTGACCTCACCTCTACTTCTACCATTAGGGTAAAGGTATGGATGAACCACATTGGTAACCTGGCCCTTAAACTAGAAGGTTCTGCCGATGGTGGTCCCAACTGGATTACTACAGTAGCCAATACCAAGGTCAATGAATGGGAAGAATTGGTTTTCGACGCCAATATCCCTTCTATTGAAGGTCCCAATCAGGCGGCAGCGGGCCACGTTTATGCCAGAGTGGTGCTCTTCTTTGATTTTGGCACAGGTGGCACAGGCAGCGAAGTAGTTTCTTATTTTGACGACATCACCACAGATGCAGGTGCGGCCGTCTGTCACCCTGTACTTGATTTTGAGAGCACAGACCTTTCCACTACCTTCCAGTATTTTGGAAGTCCACTCGATGGAAGTCTCAACGAAGTCATCGACAATCCCAACCCAACCGGCATCAACACCAGTTCCAAGGTGGCCAGGTTTGTCAAACCAGCAGTAGCAGAAGTGTGGGCAGGAGCATTTTCCAATCCCAACCCGGTACAGCCCATCAATTTGCTCGATAATGGAAAAATCAAAATCAAGGTGCACATGGACCACATCGGCAATCTGGCACTTAAACTTGAAGGCTCTGCCGACGGGGGTCCCAATTGGATTACTACAGTTGCCAATACCAAGGTCAACGAATGGGAAGAGCTGGTCTTTGATGCCAACCTACCTTCCATTGAAGGTCCCAACCTACCTGCCAAAGGCCATGTATATGCCAGGGTAGTTTTGTTTTTTGATTTTGGCACCGCTGGCACGGGAACAGAAACCATTTCTTACTTTGACGACATTTGTGTAGAAGGAAGTGCCGGTCCTACCATCAGAACAGTAAACTTTGAAGTCAACATGAATAACTATTCCGGTGACTTCGACAAGGTATATGTTAGCGGTACATTCAACAACTGGGCGGGCGATGCCAATGCCTTGACCGATTCAAATGCAGATGGTATATGGGTAGGAAGCATTGACGTACCGGTAGGATTGTACGAGTACAAAATCACCCTTGACAATTGGCTTAAGCAGGAAGAATTTAAAGGAACAGAAGAATGTACAGTAACAGATCCATCCGGCCAGTTTACCAATCGTAAATTGTTGGTGGGAGCACCAGGGCAGACCGAAAAATTCTGTTTCAACAGTTGTTATCTGTGCGGTGAAGAGGTGAAGATCACCTTCAGGCTTGGCATGGGTTCTGTGACCCCAAATCCTGATGGTGTTTGGCTTTCCGGTGGGGGCAACTTTGAAGATCCGGGTGGAAGATATAAAATGAAACTTGTGGGCGACCACTACGAAGTTACTGCGCCACGTAAAAGAGGGTTCAAATCATTCTATGCCTTTGCCAATGGTCCTTGCGGTGATTACAGCTGTAAGGAAGACCTAATAGGACAGGCTTGCGCCAATCCTGGCAATTTCAACGACCGTTACCTGCCACCCGTATCACAGGATACTGTACTTTCTACTTGTTATGCGCTGTGCACCACTAATACAGACTGTGTCCTTTCGGCAGATGATTCAGAATTTACCAATGATTTGTTCAGCCTCCTCGCCAATCCAGCAAGTGAAGCCAGAATTTACAACAACGGAAACAAAAATATCAACATATCAATGGTCAATGCCATGGGCCAGCTTATACATAAAGAAAGTATTGCTCCTGCAACGGTGACTACCTTAGGCAATTCCCAATTTTTGCCAGCGGGTTTGTACATCATCACTGCCAGGTCAGAAAACAAGATTCAGAGCGTGAGATGGGCAAAACCATAATGTTAAAGAAGATTAGATGATTCAAATCAAATAACAGATCAAAGCCTGACCGGAAAAAGTTTCCTATCTTGGGATACTTTTTCCGGAAGGGTTTAAAACAACAATCATGAAAAAAATTATCCTGTTTTTCCTTTTGCTTACACCATTTTTTGCCTTTACACAAACCGTTCAGGGCAATGTGAAATTTGCAGCAGGCAACGAAGCTGCCATTGGAGTAAGTGTGTATATCAAAGGCACTGACACGGGCACCATCACCGATTTAGACGGCAACTACAGTTTGGTGGTAAGGAGTAGCAACGATGTACTGGTTTTCTCTTACATAGGTTATGCTACTCTAGAAGAGACTGTTGGCAACAGAAATACCATTGATGTTGTGATGACAGAAAACAGCTCTCAACTCGATGAAGTAGTGGTAGTGGGTTATACAACGCAAAAGCGCTCAGAGATCAGTGGCAGTGTAGCCAGCATCAAGTCAAAAGACCTGGCAGAAAGACCCATACTCAGAGTGGAACAAGCACTGCAGGGAAAAGCCGCGGGAGTCCAGGTGGCGCAGAGTTCGGGCTCTCCTGGCAGTCCTCTCACGGTAAGGATCAGGGGCATTGGTACCATCAACAACAGCGATCCTCTCTATATTGTAGATGGTGTAGCCGTTGACGGGCTTGATTTTTTAAACCCCAATGACATAGAGACCATCGACATCCTTAAGGATGCGGCCTCAGCAGCCATCTATGGATCAAGAGGTGCCAATGGAGTGGTGCTCATTTCAACAAAAAAAGGAAGCAAAGAAAAACCAGGAACCATCAGTTATGATTTTTACTATGGAATACAACGCGTTGGCAGGTTGATCGACCTTCTCAATGCCAGAGAATATGCCACCTTACAAAATGAAGCTTATGTGGCTGCCGGCAAAGCACCGCTACCCGAATTCAACAATCCATCTGCCCTGGGTGAAGGTACAGACTGGCAGGAAGCCATTTTTGAAACAGCACCTATCATGAGTCATCAAATCACGGCTACCGGTGGAGGGCAAAAATCTACTTACACCCTTTCTGCCAACTATTTTACCCAGGATGGCATCGTGGGAGGTCCCAAAGCCAATTTTCAAAGGGCTACGGTGCGACTCAACAACTCGCATGAAACCAAGAGTTGGCTGACTCTGGGCTCTAATCTTGCCTTTACATGGCTTAAAAGAAATGGCCTGACAGAAAACAGTCAATACAATTCGCCCATCATCAGAGCCCTCAACATGGATCCTGTTACTCCTGTGTATAAAGCTGATGGCACTTTTGCCTACTCAACGTATGCAGACACAGATATAGCCAATCCGGTCAACGGTATCTACCAGACACACAATACATGGACCAGTCATAGATTGGTAGGCAATGCCTATGCAGATCTTAAGCTGGCCAAGGGACTTACCTTCAGGTCTTCTGCCAGCCTGGATGCTACCTTTGCCATTCAGCGATTTTTCAATCCAAGATTTGATTTATCCAACATTCCTTCTTTGTCTGAAGCACCTGCAGCAGAGAAGAACCTGGTAAATAGTGTGGGTGTAGGCAACAATCAATGGCGCAACTGGCAGTGGGAAAACTTCCTTACCTGGAGTACCTCTTTTACAGATGCGCATAAATTAACCGTGATTACAGGTACTTCAGCCCTGGCCAATCGTTTTGATGGCAGCGGGGGAGGCAATACCAACCTGCCCTCCAATGATGTAAAAGATGCTTATATTTCCAATACCATCGACCCCATTGCATCACAAACATCATATCAGTATGCTTATGAATCATCCTTGCTCTCCTACTTTGGCAAAGCTTATTATGGATACAATGATAAATACTTGTTTTCTGCTACCTTGAGAGCAGATGGTTCATCCCGCTTTGGCAAAAACAATCGTTTTGGTTACTTCCCGTCCTTTTCAGCCGGTTGGAAGGTTACTGCAGAAGATTTTTGGAAATGGCCCACCATCAGCAATCTAAAGTTCAGAGCCAGCTGGGGACAAAACGGCAACGATCGCATAGGTGATTACTCCTTTACCACCATTGTAGAAAAGGGACAAAATTATGCCTTTGGGCCCGGTGAGACCATCACCAACGGAAGTGTGGCACTCACGTCGCCCAACCCTGATCTCAAATGGGAGACCAGCACCCAGACCGATGTAGGTGTGGATGTAGAATTTTGGAATGGCAAGGTCAATGCAACCGTGGATTACTACCGCAAAAAAACCTCAGACATGTTGTACGCTGCTCCCATACCCTTGGTGGCAGGTACCAATGCGCCCATCCAAAACGTAGCTACCGCATTAAATTCCGGGTGGGAGTTTTCGATGGCATACCGCAATGCAGATCATGCTTTGCAATATAGCGTAAGTGGCAACCTATCATTGGTTGACAGCAAGGTGACAGGCCTGGGTCTGGGAGGCCAACCCGTATATTCGGGCTATGTACAATCTGCCAATGCCAACGCAGCCATTACCAATGTGGGTTTTCCCATTGCCTCATTTTATGGATACGTAACCGATGGAATTTTCCAGACACCACAAGAAGTAGAAAGTCATGCAAGACAAAATGAAGGAACTGCCCCCGGTGATATCCGCTTCAAAGATTTGGATGGCAATGGCATCATCGATCAAAATGACAGAACCATCATTGGCAATCCAACACCTGATTTTACTTATGGCTTCAATGCAGAATTGAAATACAAAAACATAGAATTGAGTTTGTTTGCTCAAGGCAGTCAGGGCAATGACATTTACAATTCGACTACCAGGTATGACTTTACCTATGTAAACAGGCCTTCTTCAGTATTAGAGAGATGGACCGGACCCGGCACTTCCAATACCGTACCCAGGGTGAGTCTAACAGATCCCAATCAAAATGCAAGGGTATCCGATCGTTTTGTTGAGGATGGCAGCTACCTTCGTTTGAAGACCTTACAACTTTCTTACTACCTGCCAACAGGCTTACTCAATAAAGTGAAACTAGGACAGGTGAAAGTTTATGTTTCCGCACAAAATTTAATCACATTTACCAACTACAGTGGTTATGATCCAGAGATTGGCAACATCAATGGCAGTCTTGAGATAGGCATCGACAGGGGCTTTTACCCCAGTGCCAGAACATTTATGACCGGTTGTAGTGTAAACTTTTAAAACATAAGATCATGCAAAATAAAATTTTCACCTTGTTGTTCCTGTTGGTCTTTGTTTCTTGTCAGAAAGACTTTCTGGAAAAGAGTCCCATCATTGGTGTGACCGAAGATAATTTTTACCGCACCGAGGCAGATGCCATTGCGGCTGTGAATGCTGCTTATGCATCTCTGCAGTTTCAACTATCCCCTGCGGGCCACTTTCGATGGTTTTGGGGAGACATCATGAGCGATGATGCCATCAAAGGTGGTTCGGGCGATAATGATGTTAACGAACTGTTGCAATTAGAATCATTTACCGGTAAATCCAATACCGCCCTGTTAGAATCTGAATGGAGTGCCGATTACGAGGGCATCTACAGGGCCAATGTTGTACTGGAAAAAGTACCCGGCATTGAGATGGATGAAAAATTAAAAGCAAGAATTCTGGGAGAAGCAAGGTTTATCAGAGCCTGGAATTTTTACAACCTGGTGACCATGTTTGGGGGAGTGCCTAAAGCGGATCACGTTTTGGCGCCTTCTGAATACAACCTGGCACGCGCCAGTGCCGAAGACGTTTGGAATTTGATTGAGTCCGATCTGGATCAGGCCATACCTGCTTTGTGGTTGAGAAGTGAATATTCAGCTGCTGACCTGGGAAGGATAACCAAAGGCACAGCCCAGGCATTACTGGTAAAAACCTGCCTGTGGAGAAAGAATTGGGCAAAGGCCAAATTGACCGCTGAGGCCATCATTGCCAGCAATGAATACAGCCTTACTCCGGATTATGCCGATATTTTTACAGAGTACGGCGAAAACAATGCGGAATCCGTTTTTGAAATTCAATACATGAATGCATCGGGAGGCAACTGGGGAAAAAACAATGCAAATGAAGGCAGTTTTACCAATGTTTTCCAACGTGCCAGGGGGCAATTTGCAGGTTATGGCTTCAACATACCCACACAAAATTTTGTAAATGAATTTTTGAAAGAAGGGTTTGAAGATCCACGATTGAAGTCTACTGTGTTCAGAGAAGGAGAGCCCATGGGTGACAGGGGTGTTTTTACAAGAGACGCTACCGGAGGCCAGCCCCATCTCTTTTATCCTAAAAAGTATTTCAACAACAAAAGTGAGGACGCACCTTTTGGAGATCCCAACCCAAATGGTGGCAGCAACGACAGGGTAATACGTTATTCAGATGTATTGCTAATGCATGCAGAAGCATCTTTTCAGGCCGGAGACGAAAACGCAGCAAGAACCTCCCTCAATCTGGTAAGAAGAAGGGTGAAAATACCAGACATCACGGCTACTGGCGCTGATTTGCTCAAAGCCATTTATCGGGAAAGAAGGCTCGAATTGGGTTTGGAAGCCCATCGGTTTTTTGATCTGGTGCGAACCGGACAAGCCCCAGAAGTGTTGGGCATTTACGGATTCCGGGCAGGAACGCACGAGTTGTTTCCCATCCCTGAGTCACAGATTCAGGCAACAAACGGAGCCCTTACCCAAAATCCAGGATATTGATTCATCTTCACAATAAAAAGACAATGAAACATACGATATACGCAATTATTTTAATGACAATTTTGGCATCCTGCGAACCCGTCAGAGATGATGAATTTGGCCTCTCGGGGGAAGCGCCCAAGCCAGTACTTGAGATTACTGCATTGGATGGAAACACCTTTGTTGTGAAAGACAAGACCTCAGGTGGCTTCCAGCGATTGTGGTCATTTCCCGGTGGCATGCCTGCCAATTCAACGGCAGAAACAGACACTATTTTTTATCCAAAGAAAGGCAGTTATACCATCAGTCTCTTCGTTTCACAAAGCGATGGCAGCGGTACGGGGAGTGCGGTCAAAAAAGTAGAGGTAGCAGAAAATGCAGCTCAAAACTGTACAGATAAAATGGCTCTATTGACCGGTGATTGTTTTCCACAAGGCAAGTGCTGGACCTTTACCAGAGAAGCCGGTGCCGTGAAGGTAGGTCCCAAATACGACGATTTTTCATGGTACACCGCACCGGCAGGAGGGCTGCAGGATGCTCAGTACGACGATGGCTTTTGTTTTACATTTGATGGCCTTGTTTACCAAAACAAAAACAATGGCGCATCGGTCAATCCTTGGGATGGATACAAAGCCATACCCCTTGATCCAGGCGTATCAAGCTTTGTTTTCTCAGAAGGTACGGGTACCGGAGGCAAGGATCAAATTATCATCCCCGATGAGCAATTTATGGGTGTATGGGATGCAGATAATGTAATGGATGTAATCCAACTTACCGAAACCCAGCTCGTGGTAAGGACCCGGTTGAGGGCTGCCAATGGAGTGCCGGCAGCAGAAGGATGGTTTGAACTTACCTTTGTAAGAAAATGAGCAAGCATCAATACCTTCGGTTTGCTTTATTGGGTCTTTGCTGGCTAAGTGTGTTTGCACTCAGCGGGCAAAGAAACATGAAGATGTGGAACAAGCTCATCTGGTCGGATGAATTTGATGGCAATGGCTTGCCCGATAGTAGTAAGTGGAATTACGATCTGGGCGATGGCTGTCCTCAGAATTGTGGTTGGGGCAACAACGAACTTCAATACTATACTGCCAATGACACCCTCAATGCCAGGCAAAAAGATGGCATGCTCATCATCGAAGCCAGGAGTACAGGAAAACCAGATAGGCCTTATACCTCTGCACGTTTGGTTAGCCGCGGAAAGGCAAGCTGGCCGTCGGGCTACCTCGAGGCCAGGATCAAATTGCCAAAAGGCAAAGGCGTTTGGCCGGCATTCTGGATGTTGCCAGAAGAATGGAAATATGGTGGATGGCCGGCAAGTGGAGAAATAGACATCATGGAATTTGTGGGTTATACCCCTGACTCTATCTATGGCACCCTACATTGCCAGGACTTCAATCACATCAATGGCACGCAGGTGGGCAAAGCCATGTACGTACCCGATCTTGGCGATGCCTTTCACGTGTATGGCATGTATTGGGATAATGATGTAATGTATTTTTATCTCGACGGCAGGCCATATCTCAAATTTATCAACCATAAGAAGGGTTATACCTCCTGGCCCTTTGATCAGAATTTTTACGCCATTTTCAATCTTGCCGTTGGTGGCAACTGGGGCGGCAAAAAAGGGGTAGATACTTCCATCTGGCCTCAGAAAATGTATGTGGATTACATCCGCGTTTATCAAACCATTAAAGAACAATAAAAAAGATATCATGAAAATATTTTCTTTTCGCCACTCCATGCTATTTAGCCTGATATTAGTAGGTGGCATATTCGTTTTTAATTCTTGTGCCGAAGACGATAATGGCATTGCCGATCCTCTTGATTTACCCAAAATAACATTTTCAGATCTTAGCATCGATGAAGATGACGTGGATCAAACGGTAGTTGTAGATTTAAAACTGGAAGGCAGTGCCAATGCCAATGCGGTTGCCAACTTTCTGGTTTCCGGAGGCAGTGCAGAAGCAGGCATTGACTATGAAGTCAAAACCGCAAGTCCCCTTGTATTTACAGAGGGAGAAAGCAGCAAGACCCTCACAATCTTAATCAAGGGTGATGAAGTGGTAGAGACAAAAGAGACCATAGAAATCACATTCTACAATCCTAAAAATGTAACGCTTCCCGTTTCAAAGCTGACCATCACCATCAAAGATGATGACGACAATACGGCGGGCCTTGTTATACCAAAAAATGGCTATACCACACCCAAGGAATATGCCGGGATGACGCTTGAATGGGCAGATGAATTTGATGGCAGCACCCTAAATCCGAATTGGTGGACTTTTGAAACTGGAGATGGCTGTCCGAACAATTGTGGCTGGGGCAACAATGAACTGCAATATTACCGCGAAGACAACACCAGCGTGGTAGACGGTCACCTGGTGATTACCGCCAAAAAGCAGGCCTTTGCCAACAGAGATTACACTTCCAGCAGGATTGTCACCAAGGGCAAACGCATCTTCAAATATGGCAGGATCGACATCAGGGCAGCCCTACCCAAGGGCAAAGGATTGTGGCCTGCCCTTTGGATGCTGGGCACCAACATTGATGCAGTAGGCTGGCCTTCCTGTGGAGAAATAGACATCATGGAGCTCACCGGTGACCTGCCCAACCGCGTGGTAGGTACCGTACATTACGGATCAAGCGTGGCCAATCACCAATATAAAGGTGAATCCTATTACCTGAGCAATGGCAAAAACTTCCAGGATGAATTCCATGTATTTTCCATCAAGTGGCAGGCAGATAAAATAGAATACCTCGTAGACGATGTGCCCTATTACACCGTCACACCTGCCACCACCGGCAATGCAGTATATCCGTTTAATAAAACCTTTTTCTTTATCTTTAATGTAGCTGTTGGCGGCAATTTCCCGGGCAACCCTGATGGTGGCACCCCATTCCCACAGCGCATGATTGTGGATTATGTGAGGGTGTTTAAGTAACAGCGAACCGCTATCGGCTGTCGGCTGTCCGCTGTCCGATGTCGGCTGTCCGTTGTCCGCTGTCCGTTGTCGGCTGTCCGCTGTCCGCTGTCGGCTGTCCGCTGTCCGCTGTCCGTTGTCATATACTTTGCCAAGGCCAATATAATAATATTTATGCTCATTAGTAAGGATTTGTCGATGCCTCGCGATTAGCGCGAGGTGCCCTCACTAAATTGATCTGCCAATCAATTTTTTCAGCTGTGCTGAAACCGATCAGTTATGCTGTCCGCTGTCCGCTGTCCGCTGTCGGTTAATGTCAGATAGATGCGCGGTCAGCAGTTGTCAGTGAGCAGTAAGCGGTAAGCGGTTGACAGTGAGCAGTAAGCAGTAAGCGGTGAGCAGTAAGCGGTGAGCAGTAAGCGGTGAGCAGTAAGCGGTAAGCGGTAAGCGGTAAGCAGTTGTCAGTGAGCGGTCAGCGGTAAGCGGTTGTCAGCGGTTGTCAGTGAGCAGTGAGCGGTAAGCGGTAAGCAGTTGACAGTGAGCGTCGAGCGGTCAGCAGTTTTCGGCCTGTATTTGTTTATTGTATAATGCCGACAAACTCAACTCAGGGTAGATTTCTTGTTGCATGAATATTATCCGATTGAAATTAATTTAATTTTTTGCATTCAGTAAATTTTTCGTGATTCCACTCCCAATGATACTGCATCCAGCCAAAATAACAATCGCCAATATAAAGAGTTAAACCATTACCATTTTTTACAGTTATGGGAAACCGGAATACTTACCCTTAAAATTCCATCCCATATTTTTGTTTTGTATGATTTCAATTTTTTAATACTTTGTTTTGAATACTGTTTGTTAATATGCTTTTCCAAATGACTGATAAACAATAAAACATCAGTAGCTTTTTCAGGTTGGAAAAGATAGCATTGACTGGCATATGCAGACAGAATAGGACCCATTTTCATCTGTAAATTCAAGGTGTCAAATGCAGAAATTATGTGAATATATTTTTCCAATATTTCATCATTGAACATTGGATCATTTATAAAATCTTCTCCCATAAAACCAGGGTTTGTAAGTATTCCATCCAATATATTCCTATTTTCATCATATGCTATTAATTCAAAGCAGCCAACAAAATAATCTTCTTTCAAAGTGGTAGTAAAATATGAAACATTTGGATTAAAATACAACAATAGATCATTGGGGCTTGAATTAACTATCTTAAAAGAATACAACCTTTCACAATTCCCCATCTCCCCACCTCCAAAATAAAGGGAATCAGGTTGGTTTAATGTAATCGACAATGGCTCATTAATCTTTTGACTGAATTTATTGCAGCAGGATGATAGAATGAAGATGATTAAAGTATAAGCACTAATATATTTTAATTTCATCTGAATGGTTTAATCAAGTGTTTTCTAAAGTTTACTTCAAAGTTGGAGATTTATTTACTTTCATTGTAATAAAAATTAAATTTTGGTATACCTATTCCCGAATATTGGCTACTCCAATAGTGCGCCAGACTTTCAGATACATTCTTTCTTTCCAAAGGGGTTTTACCAAACTTACCATAAACTTCATTTACAAAATGATATTTATGCACTAGTTCATGACCATAGGCTGTAATTAAGAGTCTCCAAGATTGATAATCTCTCATTCCAATAAAAAGTTCATCAGTTTCTCCTCTATAAAGTGATAAACCATCTCTTAGCATAATTTTGCTAGGTCTACCACCTGCTTTTCTCAATAGGTATTTTATATTCTTAGCTTTTTCAATAAGCGAAATTGAAGATTCTAATCCAAGGCTTGGTCCCTCTTCTGGATTTAGAACACCTATATCTTTCAAATCTTGATCAACTTTAAACTGGCCCTGAGCATCAGGGCCGCTGGGATCAAAATTCAAATTATCATTTGAAAAATAGTTAACCCTGAGTTAATATTATATCCCCATACATATACGTCCTATCCTGACAACAAATCGTAATAAAATACAGCCCTGCCTAGGAATAATCGTACCCTTTCAAACGGATGGATCTACGGTGGTGAATTTTTGGGTTATATTTGTTCATAGAATAATTCCTACATACCCATAAACGTAAATTTGGATAAATTTCTTGTGATAGGGATTTAATCTGATCTGATTTAACATAAAAATATACATTAAATAGTTTTTTTCGCTATTCCAATCCTATATTACAATATTTTTAGTCAAGCATGTATCCGCCAATTTAATGGGCTAAACTAACTATGTCAAGTAGTTCCTTTTGGTCAAGTACAATAATTTCACAAAGATAATTATCCTGATTAACTCTAAATACAACGTTTTCAGCAACGAAATAAATTTCAGTTTTATCATAATCATTGATTTTAAAAATTAAATTATTTTCTGATTTAACCAAAGAAACATCAGTTATCATTTCTCCTTCTTCTTGCACAGCATAATCTAAATAGCAGTCGAATATTTGTTCCTTACAAAATTTAACCTGAAAAAGGCTCTTGTCTTCTGAAGACCTACCAATGCAAACAAAAGCAATCTGATTAAATAATTTTGTCTCTGCATTAAAACGTATTTCAATAAAAAATTCATTTCCAGTTATATAAATTGTTTCAAATGTATAACTTTCAGAAATGGGTTTATCTAATACTAAATTTACAGGCAACCCACCAATACTCCGATATTCATTTACACTTTTTACAAGGTGATTAGCTTCTTTAAATTTCAGTTTAATCATCACTTATAAGAACTAAAATGTTTAACAACCGGCAACGACCCAGATTGCCCAGGTTGCCCTATTAAGCATCTTATCCTCGGTAGAAAGTCAGACCCAGACAAATTAAAATTTACCATTTAGCATATTTAAGTTGGGGATACATTTCGGATGCAAGTGATTTGAATTTTTCAACCAGACTTATATCATGATCAGAAAATCTGTCATAAAAATAGGGTTCGTTAAATAGATCAGGACATAGAAAAATTGTTCCATCTTGGTTTGTTATCTTCCATTGAACAGGAATATCACTCTCAACAATTTCAAACATTTGAGAAGGAACAGGAAATAGGTAAAAATTATCAAATAAATAAAAGTACACCCCTTCTAATTCTATGCTGATTGCAAATACATAATAATTTTGGCCGATTTTTAAAAGCTCAGAAGTATCACTATTCATCATAATGATATCTTTATTTGAATTTACTTTGTTTTTAATTAATTTTACTTTCATTATCTTCCTATTACAGTTTTTATTTCGAAACGAATCCCTGCTTTCTCATACCAGTGTGTTGAAAATTTAAACCCACTTTTTTCAACATAAGTTGATTTACTTACAACTTTTGTCCAGTCTCCTGCCCTTCCACCATATTTTGCAATTAATCTTGGGAGATCATCAATATTTTTTCCTCTAGCAATTACCTTTCCAAACCCACTCAACTGTTCTAAGCTTGCAAAATATCTTCCAAGCATTCCTTTCTTACAGACAGGAAATGCTGCCATGGCAAGATCAAACTTGTTATTACAAATTACCTGACTAAATAATCCCCACGGACCATCATCAACATGTGAAATTGCATTTATATATTCTATTTTAGAAATCCTTCCTTGCAAAAATTCACCCGCCAACCATACTTTTAGCTCTTGCTTTGTTGGCGGATCACCAGATTCCTTACCATTCAACCCATTATGCAACGCATGATTAAACGCCCCCACGGCAATGCCTTGCCCAAATCCCTGCCAAAAAATACCGCCATTCATTGAGGAGGCAATGCCACCACCTATTCCTCCACCTACTATCTGATGACCCGCTGTGCCCACCAACGCAGCAATTGCCGAACTTATACCCGAGCCTATACCTCCACTAGCAGCTCCTTGCCAAAAACTGTCACCCTGGGCTAAAGCAATTCCTCCTTGTGTCACAGCATGTGCGCCAGCTCTCAAAAATTCATGACCAAAAGCCCCAGAGGCTCCAAATACTGCCCCTACTCCTGCACTTACAGCTGCTCCAATAGCACCCCACAATGCAGCTTTATCAGCACTATCAAAAAAACTGGGATCAGAGGAAATATTGACCTATCCGTTGCTTAAAATCCCAGTTGCTGCTCCAATTGCCACAACAGCCAGTAATGGAAGATCCCCCTCAGGATCGCTGTAACTTACTGGGTTATTGTTCATAGCACAATATGGACTCATATTGCCCATAATCTCTGCCCTTGGATCGATCCCACAATTAATGCGGGACAGGTCTTGATAAGGTTTGACAGGTTATGAAGAAAGAGTGAAATACAATTTTCACAATTCGACTTATTCTTAACCATGTACGATTATTACACTTAGCTACTTTTAGCTAAAAATATAAAACTAATTAAAAATTTTGTAAACTTTAAAAGTATCCTTTTCAGCACCCAAATTCAAATTTGCAAAATTAAAGCCAGTAAAAAAAATAGTGTCCTTTTTGGTCCTAACTGAATTAATATATATTAATTTTTTACTTTTATTCGAAAAGATATAATTATCATTAAACAGCTTAATTGGGTTTCCTTCATTAATAAAAATAGCCTTCTTCTCAAATATGGTAATGAATGGTAGATGTTTCATATTGGAATAATACTTTTTATCTAAAATTTGCATTCTCAAAAGACCATCTTTTACAATTATATTTGAGGAAATTGATTGACCATTTTTTCCTATAAATCTATAATTTTTTGATGTATGACATACATCAATGTTAAGATATCGATAAAGCATCACAAAAATTAAAAACATAAGCATAAAATATAAATACCTTTTCATTTGCCTGTAAATCTTCGGTAAACATAATTTGCCGCTGAAGGAAGAAATTTAGTGTTGGTACTGAAGCCAAATAGAGTTTTCGCTATGGTAACACCACCTGATGTGCCAACACTGTACCTTAAAGCTCTTGCATTTGCACCTATTATTGCAAGATATCCTGTAGCATCATAATTACCAAACTGGAATACTAACTTACTCTTGCAACCTGATTTGTAAAATTCGTGGCTTTCATGCACCAGCTCCAATACTTGATTACCTGCGCCGTATGCCACAAATTCCAATCCATTGTTGTAAGTACGGTTTTCAACCAATACTGCCCCAGTATTATACATTTTCTCTGTCAACATTACACCAGCAGCATCATAGGTCATTTCTACCTTTTTACCTCCAACAAAATCAATTACTGTGGGCAAATTTAAAAAAATTCAACGAAATTATTAATACTAAAAGTATCTATGATCGATAGTTTATTTTTACTATGCAAAGGGTTGAAATTAAAAATTCATGGCAAAATATTTTTAAAATTGTCTATTTGATAATTCAATGCAGATATTCCTTAAATAAGGATCCAAATGATTTTCGTGTTTAAACGCTATTTTTTTTGCTAAAAATAAATTCAATTCACTCAAAGCAATCAAACCTATTCTCAATGCATATGCATTCTGCTCATCCAATAGTAAATTATAAAGTATGATATCACAGTTAATGACATCAATGTCTTTAATATTTTGATAGAAACAACACCTTATCCTTGGCCAACTATGAAAAATGCCACATATGATTAAATTATATAATGCTGGCCTATTCATTTCAGTAAGGATGGCATCAAGTGCATACCCAGTTTCTTCATCAATTGCACAACTAATTAATAAAGTTTGTATTATTTCCAAATCATATGAATTAGTATTTAATAATTTTATTGCAGACGAAATTAATTGATCATAGTTATAGCTTATATCTAAGTCACCAATGCCTTCAAAAAATCCATCTCCAGTAATAAATTCATCAAATTCCGTTTCCGACATATTTCTATTTATCAGATATTGCTGAATTATTTTTCCATTTATTATATTTAATTTATTATCCATGCTGGTATAAAGTGAATTTTTCCTGTACTTTTTTGAAACGATATTGTTGCCATATTCGTAATTCCGTAAATTTTAAATTTTTGTATACATATGCCAACAGGGTGATTAAATTTAATAACTTGCATTCCTCTTGGATTAAGCCTGACAAACTCATATTGCAAACTATATACCTCATTTAACATTACATATGGATCCGACAATAATATACTCTGCCCTTGGGTATAGCGGCTCCGCTAGTAGCTGCGGTGACGACTCCTGCAACGGCTCCAATACCCAATGCCACTGCTCCGTCCCAAAAATTGTCAACTTTACCTTGATATAATTTTGTGTCTAAGTTAAATAAGCCGCCTACTGCTGCTCCAATTGCAATATGAATCCAATCTCCTTCAGGGTCAACATTTGAAACTGGATTATTACCCATTGAACAATAAGGACTCATATAGCCAATAGACTCTGCCTTTGGATCAGCCTGATACCATTTCCCCAACACGGGATCCAGCCCACGGTACAAAGCCAGATCGATACATAACCCAAGGCTTTCTGTCCTTTCTATGCCATTGTATTTATATTTGTATTCGGTGCCATTGTACCAGCTGGGGTCAGTCATCTCCATACCATAAGAGCAGTAATGATTTTCATCCAGAATCTCTGTACTGGACTGCGCAATACTTCCATCATTGTTGGCATCGGTGTACACTATTCGTGTATTGCCCAAATGATCTTTGATGGTATAAATATGTCGGGACACAGTAGGTTTGTAATAGCCCTGGCTGTGGTGCACCAGCTCTAAAACTTGATTACCTGTACCGTATGCCACAAATTCCAATCCATTGTTGTAAGTACGGTTTACAACCAATACTGCCCCAGTATTATACACCTTCTTTGTCAACATTAAACCAGCAGCATCATGGGTCATTTCTACCTTTTTACCTCCACCAAAATCTATCAGTGTAGGCAAATTTAAAAAATATAGGTCAACTAGTCTAAAATACTCTGCGCAATTCACAAAACCCCATGCGCTTTGCGCTATGCGCTGAACGCTCTATGCTATGCGCTCATCACCACACATCCTTATCTTACCAACACCTTCTTCTTCCACATCTCCATCGCCTTTTTATCAAAACCGCCAAAGGCTTCTTTCTCAAATAAGAGGTGTTCGGCTGACATTTCTTTTACGACTTTCTGGTAAATTTCTTTGACCTCAGTAATATTATTTACGCCTTTCATTTCCTGATCCAATTTCCGGCGATACAACTCTCCGATGTCGAAGTAAAGATTGACGTAGTCATCCAGGGCTTCGTTGAGCTCGAGGCAGTTGTACGACTGGTAGGTATCTAGCAGGGTCCGGGTGGTGAATAGGAGGCTGTCCTCTAGTTCATTCACATCCAGATACAATTGTATGGTGAGTTTGAGTCGGTCGGTGAGAAAAGGTTCTTCGGATTGGAAACGGCGGAACCCATTCTCCTCAACAATCTTATTCATTTTTTTGATCCGGAGTCGGTTGGTGGGCGACCATGAAATGTAGTTGCTTTCAAAATGCATTTTACCATTGCCCAGAGTATCGGAAAAGGGCTGGCCATTGGCCACCATCCATGCCTTCAAAGAATCCTGTCTGGGGCTAAGCCTAATATGGTTGTCATTACGCAAACTTGCCCAAACAGCACTATCGGCCGGTGGCACTACAAATAGTCGGTAATCACTTAAACCTGCTCTGTAATCAAAAAACGGCGACAAAAACCGGTGGCCGTGATCGTACAGGTGCAAAACTGCATGGGAGGCGATGTCGAGCTTAACAACTCTTTCTGCTAAAGAATCCAAAAGATTGTGCCTGCTGGTCATGCCTGCTTTGTAATCGATGCTGATGTGACTGAGAGCCGAATCATTAAAATGAAAATTGGCACTGTAATGCAGACTGTCCAAAATACTATCGCCAAAAGCCTTAAATACGCGTTGCCCCTGGGGTGGAGCCACCAGCCAAATATCGTTTAATACAAAGCCCTCCCTGTTAAAAATGATTTTTCCGCTAAACAATTCACCTTCTTCCTTGCGTGGATAAAATCGAATGGTTGTTAGCGTACCCCGGTTAGGTCCCCGCTCAAGTCGGAATTTCTTTTTCATCTTACCCTTTCCAAACTGCAGCGGGTTTTCGGGAAAAAGTCCCTGCCCATCGAGCAAAGAATAGAGGGAAAGAGAGTGGCTAAAGTCAAAATTAAAAAAATAACCGCCGTAATTATGAGCAGCCAGATACGACCGGCCGTTTTTAAAAGCCAAATTACGGATGCCATCAACACCCAGATTTGCGTTGTAATAAGCTTCCAAAAATTCAACAGGCTGTCTGTTGCAGACGGTTTCAACCACTAAATATGCTTTTGAGGGAATGTGCTTACTTTGCTCTTTCAATTTGTACCTGCACTGCAACAGCCATTCGTAGAGATAGTCATCGTCGGCATAAACCACAACGTCTTCAATGAGTTGGGTATCTGGGTTGAGTAAAATTTTTGATTCATTTTTAATATCGGATACAACCAACACTTTGGGAAAATAACCCAGATAACTCACTACAAGGGTATCATCTGATAAACAATTCAATTCAAAGTGGCCGACTTCATTGGTGATGGTGCCACCCTCTCTGTTTTTAAAAACCACATGGGCAAATGAGAGGCTTTCCATAGTTTTAGCATCCACTACTGAGGAAGACACCCGGGTTTGGGATCCCATCTGTCCAATTGTGACAAACTGGGCCAACATCAGCCAATAAAAAAGCAGGAAACGGGGTGGCCTTTTCAAGAAGTTATCAGTTTTATTTAAGAAACAAGGTAGGCTTAAAAAAGACAGTGCCTGGAGAAAATAAATGATATTGTCGGCTCAGCTTCTTTAAAAAACTTGTTTTACGCCTCATTTATTAAACAGATAATAATTGGTAATTTTTCATTTTTTAAATTATTATTTTGAACATGCAGCTAGAATAGCCTAACGAAGAAATATTCTAGCAATAAAATGTGTTTTTACAAAATAGCCTTTACCATCACAATTACCAAAAACATATGCTTACTATCCATAGAAAAGATGGCACAATACTTACGCCACACACACCCAAATTCTCAATTTTAAGCTATCTTTATGTTTGTGGTAATTTCGCGAGGCATGGCCTTTTAAAAAAATGAATTACAAGCTTCAAATAATCTGTTTATTTACATTCGGCTTCCTCCTTTTCGGATGCAGCAAAACCGTTTATGTCTACACCGATTTATTGGGCTCTTCCAAATACACGCTTTACAAAAACAATTACAAATACGAAGAAACATCCTATAAAGGTAATTTCTGTGTTTGGGGGATTTATGAGATTAAAAAAGACAATATCCAATTTTTATGCAAAGACAAAGGTAAAATTCCGTATCATTACTACGGAGGGTCAGTGTTGTCTAAAGAAAATCACAGCTATGATAACAACTTTTATGTGCATGTAAGTAGCCAACTTTTTCGGGAACCCATCATCAATGCCAGTATTCTTTTCATTGACAGTTTGGGTCAGATTTCAGGACAAATACTTACCGACCTCGATGGTTATGCCAATATCCCGGTAAACTTAAAAATAAAGTACCTTAAAATTGAAGTTTTTGAGCACGCTCACATGCTGCTTCCTTTTCCAGAAAACGCAAATAACAATTTCCATGTAAGTCTTGAATCACTAAGGCCCGGAGGTCGGATGACGGACAATTGTTTAATTAATTACAAGGATGTCTTGCTGGAATACCACAAAAAATCAAAGGGCAGAGAAATCATGCAGTTTGAAAGAAATGGCGTGACCTTTGTAAAAGATGGGAAATAAGTCATGCGCTGCAGTGGTTTTCCGAAAAAATACATGACACTCCGGCAATTGAATAAAAAATTAGGATTAGATTTATCCTATATTAACACCAACTATAAAACGATCTCATGAGTAAAATCACAATGATCATATTTAGCGTTATGCTATTTACCCAATGCACCACCAAAAATGCTACAACAGAAAGCTTTGATGTGGAAAAAGAGAAAGCAGCCATTCGTGCAGTGATTGCAAAGGAAACTGAGTCGTATTACAAACAGGATTACCAGGCGTGGAAGAGCACCTATCTTCAATCTCCCGCTTTCCGGAAATTTGGATATTGGGAGGGCTATGACGATAAAGTGGTAGCCTATATTGGCTTTGACACACTTGACCGGGAAAAGAAAAAACAATTTGAAGCCAATGAAACCCTTTGGCAGGGCTCCGTTGAAGAGCGGTCAAATGAAAATTTCCGGATCAAGCCCCAAATGGCGTGGTATACCTTTGAAGAGAACTCATACGACAAGGAAAGTCGAAAACTTTTGGGCAGGGCTCAATCTACACGCATCCTTGAAAAGGTAGATGGAGAATGGAAGATAGCTTATCTGGGCTTCCACTTTTACCCTATGTCAGAAGAAAAAAAGTAAATCAAAACTAAATCAGATCTCGATGCAGTCAATAGATCAGGAAGATATACACATTGTAAATAAATACAGCAATCTATCAGAGCCTGAGGTAAACAAGTTGCTCCACTCCCATGTGTACCATAACAGGAATGCCTGGATCAAGTTTCTCAACCTTGCCCTGCTTTCGCTAGGCATTGGATTCCTGGTAGCCGGCATCACTTTCTTTTTCGCGTACAACTGGGACGATCTGCCTAAGTTTGCAAAACTGGGATTGACTGAATTGCTTTTAATCGCCACTACGGTTATTGCCCTTATGCCCCGGTTTCAGACACAGACCCGAAATGTGGTACTTACAGGTGCTGCCATGTTGGTAGGCGTACTTTTTGCGGTGTTTGGTCAAATCTATCAGACAGGTGCCAATGCCTATGACTTTTTTTTGGCTTGGACCCTTTTTGTCATTTTGTGGGTAGTGATATCCAATTTTGCACCTTTGTGGCTGCTTTTCCTGACCCTTATCAATACCACCTTTATTCTATATACACAGCAAGTCGCAAAAGACTGGGATGAAATTTTTATAATAACAGTGCTTTTTGTTTTCAATTCTCTTTCACTGATCATTGCCATCACTATACCAGAAATTTCAAAAAACCAAGGAATGCCAAAGTGGTTTTTATATACCATAGCATTGGCAGCCGCAGGGTTTGCTACTGTGGGTAATTCTATTGGCATTGTAAATGAATTTAAGTCATCGTTTAGTATTTTGATCATGATCACCGCCGGCCTGTATACCCTGGCAGTTAAACATGGTGTGACTACCAAAAACATTTTTTATCCAGCCATCATTGCTTTTAGTTTGATCATAATCCTGTCAGTATGGTTGGTTGATATTTCAGAAGGCGCAGGCATGATGCTCCTTGTGTCTATTTATTATATTATCAGCATATCGATAGTGATTAAGATATTATTATTCCTGAAAAAGAAATGGAGCCATGACGAATAAGGAAAATATTAAGGCTTTTCTGGATTATTTAAGGTCTTCAGGCAATGATGATCAGGTTTTTGATGAAGAAAAAATACTTGCCGATTTAGATAAAGATAGCAGCCATCATTCAATAGCAATTAAAGTCCTATCGGTTTTTGGCGGTATTTTAGCAAGTATTACATTTATTGGCTTTTTGTTTTTGGCAGGCTTGTCCAATTCAGGCACTGCCCTCATCATAACGGGCGCCATGCTCCTAAGTCTTTCAGTGTGGTTAAACAAGGAATTTGACACCATTCTGATGGATACTGCCAGTATTTCCGCATTTTTGATCAGCTTTTTACTTATGGCTTACGGTCTGCTTGAAATGGAGTTAGATCCTAATCTTGTACTTATCATTTTCATCCTGCTCTCTCTTGTGTGCCTGATCTGGGTTCATAATTATGTATATGCATTTATCTCCATAATTGTGATCAATGGTTGTCTTTTAACCTTGATCATGTCGAACGAAGCCTATGACCTCATCCACGTTTTAATTATGTTTCTAACGGTAGTCCTTCTAATGGTATTTCATAAGGAAGCCTATCTGATAACTAAGTACAAGAAATTAAGTGGCTTATACCTTCCCCTACGTTTAGGCCTTGTTATCTCTTTCCTGACCTGTCTGTTCATGCTTTCCAAAGGAGGGCTGTTTCCCTTTAGATCTGAGTTGGTTTGGTTTTCATCTGTTGTGATGATAGCTGGTGTACTCTACAGTCTTGAATCTGTATTTAAGGTAATGGACATAGAAGAAACTTCGAAAAAAAACATCATTTACGGATCTGCCTTACTCCTGCTCGCACCTACAATTTTATCACCGGCCATCACTGGCTCATTGCTTATTCTCTTGTTGTGTTTTAGGGTCAACTACAAAACAGGATTGGCCATAGGTGTCATCTCTTTTATTTATACCATTGGTCAGTATTACTACGATCTGCATTTTACACTTCTGATAAAATCTGTATTGATGATGTTTTCCGGCCTACTATTTTTAGTGCTCTATTTTGTCATCCATAAAAATCTCATGGCCAATGAAAAACATTAAATGGTGGATCGTTCTGATCAATCTGATTCTTCTTTTGGTTTATTTCAATGGGTCCATTATTTCAAAAGAAGACTTATTGAAAAACGGCAAACTCGTTCTGCTCGAGCTGGCCCCTGTTGATCCCCGCTCGTTGATGCAGGGTGATTACATGTCGCTCCGATATAAAATATCCGAGGGCCTCAAACCTGATTCTATGGCCAAACAGGGTTACTGTGTAGTGAAACAAGATGCCAATGGTATAGCACAAAAGCAACACTTCCAAAATGAGAAAAGCCCTCTCTCTGCCGATGAGTTGCTCATCAAATACCACTATGCAGATCAATGGAACATCCACATCGGAGCTGAATCTTACTTCTTCCAGGAAGGTCAGTCCGAAAAATACCAAAAAGCCAAATATGGCGGTATCAGAGTAGATAAAGATGGCAACAGTGTGCTGGTGGGGCTGTATGATGAGCAGAGGGAAAGGATTGAGTGATGGGGGCAAATGTTTATATGTTTATATGTTTATATGTTCATATATTCACATGTTCATATTTTCATATAATTTGATTCTCCTTTTGATGAGACGTCCCTTCTTTTATTTTTATGATAGAAGTCTATTATTTCGGCATTGCTATTAGGATTTGAACATAGCCAATGCATCGGTTTACCGAGGTATTGGCACCATTTGAATATTCATGTTTTCACATGCTTGTGCCAATAAAAACGAAGTTTTTGTTGTGCATTCATATCTTCATATTTTCACATGTTCATATTTTCATATCATTTGGGATTTTCCTGAAGATGAGATATCCTAAATTTCATTTTCAAAGTAAATGTCTAATATTTCGGTTTATCCATAAGGATTTGAACATAGCCAATGCAACAGTTTACTGGAGCATTGGCACCATTTGAACATTTGAACATTGCATCTACATCAGTTTACTGATGGAGATGCACCATTTGAACATTTGAACATATTATATAATTAGGCAATCTCTCAAAACAACCTCTGCTTATGGGCTTTGGCAATGGCTTCACCCATTGAATGCACCTGCAATTTTTCGTAGATCTTTTTGATGTGGTTATTGACAGTGAAGTAGCTGATGCCCATCTTATCTGCAACCATTTTATAACTTAAGCCATCACTAAGATAAGTCAGAACCTCCTGCTCTTTGGTTGATAGTTTCCAGTCTGCCTTCTTTTCCTGTGCACGCTGGCCACCGCTAAAATACTTCATTACTTTTAACGCAATAGAAGGGCTCATGCTGGCACCTCCTTTTAAAACATCATCGATGGCCTGAAGTATGGTATTGACAGAAGCCGACTTAAGGATGTAACCCTCAGCACCCGCTTTGAGGGAGGCGAATACTTTTTCGTCGTCATCAAAGGCTGTTTGAACAACGATTAATATTTGCGGCCACCGCTGTTTGATCTTTTCAATGGCTTCAATACCATTTACCTCCGGCATCTCAATGTCCATCAATACAACTTGTGGTGGTTTTTGCAAAAATGCCTCTTCAAAGCCAGTACCATTTGCATAACTTCCTACATGTTCATAGTCAGGAGATAGCTGAAGTAATAGTTCAAGGCTTTCTCTTCTGCTTTTATTATCGTCGAAAATGGCTACTTCAATCATTAATATTTGCTGTTACAGGTTTTTTACATTGGTTATGTTTTATATTCTTTTATTCTAAACCTTTATAATACTTTACATTCACATCAACATGGATGCCTGAGCTATGAAATAAAATAATTATAACCCATTTATACGCATTGTTCATGGCAAACAAATATCCCGTTTGACCAAAGATAATGAAATTTTATCGCTTGTGGTTTGTAAATTCAGTAGCTCATTATTTTTTATTTTACTTATAATTTCTCTAGCCCATTCCAACAATGACCTTGCTTCTTCATGATGAAGTTTTTCGGCTTCATTTTTCCAGGTAGCGACAAGATCATACTGGGGAAGATGTTTGTTGAACAAAAATTTAATTCTGGTAATCAACTCCTGGTGAATATCGTCCTGGATGCGACTAAGCCAAATGATGTCAGAAATGTCTTCCATTGATTTTTCAGAAACTGCCATAATCCTATCTGATAAATCAGCTATTAAGTTTGAATTGTCGGCTTTATTTAAAACCAATTCTGCATATGTTTTAATGCTGCCCAAACCTGCCATCACGTCATTTTGCAATTGAAAATTGATTACTTCATGTGCCCTCCTCAATTCATTGTCTCTGGAAAGAATTTCCTGATTTTGTTTCAACAAAATTTCATTGCGTTCCATTTCTTTACTCAGCTGATCCTGGGCTGCTATCTTTTCCTGAAAAAACTGTCTGCTTCTATAGCCGAGGGCCGAAGAAAATACCAACACATCGAGAAAACATCCCACGTAATACAATTGATACTCCTTTATGCCAAGAATTTTCCCATTCATATAAATTGACAACATGGTTAAAAAACTAAAAAAGGTATAAATTAATGCACCCGCAATAATTATTCTTACAAATATACTTTTACGGATCAAGGCTGCCCCCGTCAAACCAATAAAAGCGATTGTAACCAAAACCAGTTTACTATAAAAAAAATAGGTCCTCGATAAAAAGTCGATATCTGTAAAAAATACTTTGAATAAATGAGCAAGTAATGATATAACAATTGAAATATAAAATGCCACCACCGAGTTTTTAATAATGCGAGCTTTGTTGTCTATTTCTAAAACCTGGGCAATAAAATATACATAACTTATCAACATCCACAAGATGAAAATTTCATCAACAACAAAGTACCAATAGTGTGCTGGTGGTAAAAATGAATTGTGTTGTGTTGTAATCTGAAATATCAGATAAGAAGCAAGTGAAAACAGGTAATGACAATACAATAAAACAAAACGGTCCCTTTGCAAATAATATAAAAATACGTGGTAGAGACACATTATTGTGGATGCCCCCAAAACGAACCGCTCGACAATATAAGATGCTGTGTGGATCAAAATCTATCAATGGCATTGCCAGGCTAAGCGGGCCTTGCAAAAAAATGATTCATAAACGATCGCATAGAAATGTTTCTGGATATACGCGCTTCAAGATTATTTTTTAATTGAATGCGTCTCTTCTCAACCGAAACGATGCTATCTACATTGATTAAAAAAGATTGGTGTGTTCTTACCATAAACGCACTATCCAATTGACTAGCCCAGTATTTAAGTGTTCTGCTGGTTAATATCTTATCCCCGCTTTGTAAGTAAATGGTTGAATAATTGCTGAGGGATTGAATCATTACAATTGTGTTGGCAGGAATGCACTTCCTGGATTTCCCATTGTACACAAACAACTTATTGGCATGATTTGATTTTGCAACCTTTGGGTCGCTGCTGATTATATTGATTTCTTTATTCATTTTCTTGTATTTTTAAAATAAGCTTTCTACTTCAGAATTGAAAAATCAATTCCTTTGATAAAGGTATAGTGTCAAATTTGAAGCAGGCAAGTAACCTGCTGTCACCGGATTGTATCTTCCGCCACCTGGGGCAAAGCCATTGCTGTCGCTACCTCCATAAATACACATGACGTTATTGCACCATGCTGCTATGTGACCTGCCCGGGCAATTGGGGCATTGGTTAAGGTGGTTGCTACCCATGAGTTGGTTGTAGTATTGTATCTGCCGCCAGTTCGTGTATATACATCGTCACTCACGCCTCCCCAAACTATCATTTCGGTGCCGCTGAATACTGCACTGTGACCATAACGGATGCTAGGTGCGTTGATCGTAGAACAAACCGTCCAGGTACCAGCTATAGGGTCAAAAATTTTACCTGTATTGGAGCCCGCTGTAGGATTGGTGTTGGATGTAACCCCTCCCCAAACAATCATTTTAGAACCGGTCCAGATTGCTGTATGTGAGTGTCGTGGGTCAGTGACATTAGGTAAATTGGCCCAGCTGTTTGTATTGGGATTGTAGGATTTATACGCCCCATTGGCTATGCCTCCATGGACAATCATCGATGAACCTGTCCACACCGCTGAATGGTAACAGGTGGCTTGTGGCACATTGGCCTGGCTTGTACTGATCCAGGTATCAGTCACAGGATTGTATCTACCACCTGTACTGGTCAATTGAATTTGCTGTGAAACAAAATTGATGGATCCTCCCCACACAATCATTTCCGTGCCAGACCAAATTGCCGTATGAAAAAATCTTCCCACAGGTGCATTGGTGACGCTCATGCTCGTCCATGTATCCGTTACAGGATTATACTTTCCACCCGTATTCAATCCGGTGGCAAAATTAACCGTACCCCCCCATACTATCATTTCAGTTCCGGTCCAAACCAAGGTGGCCCCTACCCTGGACGAAGGTGCACCAACATTGGATATTGGCAGCCATACATCACTTATCGGATCGTATTTGCCACCAGTAAGGGTTTCTGAATTCCATACAATCATTTCTGATCCGGTCCAAATTCCCTGACTGGCAGCAGGTGCATCCATTGTGTTTATAGTATCAAATACACCGGGACCATATAAGGCAGAATCTAATTCAACAGGCAATGACAGCCTTCCTTTTTTAACAAAACCATTGGTAGTAAGGGCTGTATTGACCTCAAGTTCACTCAGCACAATACTTCCTGACGGCAGCCCAAATTGGTTGATGTCCTTTTTAGCAACGTGATTACTATCATCCATGACCAAAGCATAACCGGCCTGATTAAAAACGGACGTAAAATTGCCATCCAGCTTCAATTTTCCGGTAATTTCTACCTTTTGTGCATAAACCGAATGGATGGTCGTCATAACCAGACAAACTATCAGAATACAAAGTACTATTGAGTATTTTTTCATTTATACTACTTTTCTATAGGCTGCTTAAATAAAGCAACTTGTTAAAAAAATTATTACAACCATTCTGTAATCAATTGGTCATAATATCCAGTCTCTTACCCGCTTCCAGGATTAGATTGCCAGTAGGTATAAGGGTGGCCTTCTTACAAACCCCATTCATCGAAACATTGACAAAGTGTTTGACAATCAAATCTGTATTGAAGTCGGGCACAGCATTGTTGCTCCATGTCGCCGGATCGTGCCATGAACCATCCTGTACTGTGATGACCTGTCCTACGTTAAGAGGCGTAGTTTCTGCATCCGGCTGTCCGGCGACAGGAGGAAGTTCATAGTTGCCCACCTTGTCTTTGGATATGGTGTAAAATTTGTAGGTGTATCCAAATTTACCATGAAACGTATCAGCAACTTCTTCCGTAAATGAGTTCCAGCGAATGAAAGGTTCGTCATTGATAGAGACAAAAGTTTGAAATTTGTCAATACCCGAATGATCATCATTTCCCTCCCACTGCACCACAAAATCTTTGGTTGCCACATGAGGAGGAAGGTTGAGGACCATACTCTCAGGCCTCGTAGTATCAGCAATGTGAAACCATGGTTCTGTGTATATAGGGGCATTATCATCAAAAATGATTTTTGCCTCATTGGTATAGGACGAACCTGATGTGGCCCCTGGTTTGGAATCTATGGTAAAAGCTACAAAGCCCTGTCCCTCCGGTGCATTTATATTAGGTGGCAGGAAACCCTGACCCGGATCTTCAGTCAATTGCAGCGTCATGGTGTCTAACGTAAATAACTGCCATTTGGCTTCACCACTGATAGTATCCAATTTTATATCGACCCTCAAATAATTGGGCTTGGCGGGTCTCAAATCTTTTAAAAAGGAAAATGAGCTTCTGTTGGCATCTATGAAAACCAGACTATCACCCCAACCAACATTTCCGATTTGAAAACTTGAAAGATCAAACACATTTTTATCCAAGGTATCTATGATTTCAACATAGGCCGCGTTGGCCGTAGCGGTTGCTTTGTTTTCAAATGAAATCCGATAGCCAAAATGATTTAAATGGTTTACATACACGTTTTGATCATTGTCACCTGGGCCTGTTTTTTCATTGGGATCAAAGGAGGCGGATTCACAAAATTCTTTGCATTTTGCGGTTGCAGTATTCAATCCCAGGCCTAAACCAACACCACCACCAGGGCTTTTGGGAGTCATGGTTTTGATAAGTTTTTTCACTATTTTGCTTGCCAGTCCTCCTCCGGCCAAAGCTGCAAGTTTATCCGCAGGAGCTACGAGATTGCTGCACATTTCTGCCAATTCAGGAAAGGCACCGGCAGCCGCACCGTTACAACCTGGAATGGATCGTTGACTTGCAGAATGACTTCCTCTGTTATTCTCCTGTCCATTGGAAACAATTGCTGGAAGTATGAAATTATCAAGTGTATCAATACACGGTCTGCCTATTGAATCAAGGTTATCTAAAAATAGCCAGTTATGTGTAAAGTCTTTAATGATACCTGTAAACTGCTGATTGTTCATACTGGATGGCATACCGGAGGCAGTGCATTGTGTCATTTTTACCAACAATGCCGAATACAAAGCCTTGAACGGAACTGATTTTTGTGAATGAGAAAAACTCCTTACCATTGTCTTGACAGTTGAACGCAGGCTATCATAAGCTACATCAAAACACACATCCCATTCTTCATTCACTAATGAAATACCCAGATTTTGTCTCACGGCCTTTTTCATAAATGAGGATATACAATCTCTAATATCAATGGAATCATTCAGGTTTAAAGCAATACCTGAGGGAAACATCGGTGGCAATGTTTTCATGCCAATGTTATAACTGGGATGAAATGCCGGATTGTAATTATTAAAGGCAGTTGTAACAAAACTTTCCGATGGAATTTTTACCCTGATAAAGCTGTATAGATGCCTCCTTCGAATGGAGTCAAAATCCATGGGACTGATGTTGGATAAAGAAATATTATGACCGGTTAAATAGGGCTGTACGTCCTGAAAAAATGGCAATCCTGAAAGGTCGATAAAATTTTCTGAAATATTGGTGACCGTGATATTGGAAAACTCCGGATTATGTCCCAGCATAAAAGTTACCGGCACCATGATGGCATCCTCATTTCCTGTATTTTGAAGTTGAATGAGAGGTCTCATTCTGTTGGGCCTGGACCTTCCTCCTGAAATATCGTTAACATCAACATATATAGGCCTGGCTTTTTCTATGGTAAATCCACCTTTAATGGTATCAAGCATGCCGCCATTTAACAGGGCGATTACATCATATTTGCCAGTATCTACACCGTTGAGGTCAAAATAGGCAGTTATCCTACTTGTACTCTGCCAGATTTTATCCGACGGAATCAATTCATTGGCACCTTTCTTAAGTTTGATTGTTGTTGTTGGTGTAAAGCCATTGCCCTCAAAAAACACCGTAGCTATGCCATTGTCTCCTCCTTTTCGGGCATTTATGCGCTGAAGACCATGCACTGAAAGCAATACAGTTAGGGTATCTGCGGCACATTCATTGGTGCTGATCAATTGAACATTATAATTACCAGGAGAGGTGTAAGTCTTTATGGGACTTAATACCGTATCCATGGTATTATCCCCAAAAAACCACTTGGTATGCGTGTTGTACTCAGACAGGTTTGTAAAAAAGACCTTGTTGCCTTCAATCTGAAAATCCATCTGACTTAGTGCACCATAATTGGTACAAACATTGAATTTTCTTTCGTGAATAATGGTCCATAGCCCTTTGTTGTTTTTAGCCCTTACAAACAATATGTGATTTCCTATTGGTAGATTGTTTTGAGGGAAATTGTATTGATTCAACAATACTGAATCACCTGCAGTTATTGATATCGGAATCCCATTGCCTACACCTGGATCCGTATCATAAAAATATTCTAAGGCAGAGATTTCAAATACCTCTTCACCTGGTTTAACATAGAAGGGTTTTTGACTGGTAACAGACCATGTACCATAGATTGATTTTGCGCGAACAAACAAATGGTGGATGCCTGGTGTTAAACCCGACGTCATAATAACATGTCCCATCAATTTAATTGAATCCGAAATATTATCCGTCAAAGTAACGCCATTGCCAGGTCCCGGGTCCGAATCAATAAAATACTCCATCCTTTTTATACTGTCAGTGGTCGCCGACGGTACTACATAAAAGGACCGTTGCGTAGCAACGCTCCAAACTCCTGTTTCATTCTTTGTCCTGACAAATAAATGGTGTATTCCAGGAGTTAAGTTTGAGGATGGAAGAATTTGATTGATTAAACGCAGTGTATCAGATGGGTTAACGGACAATGAAAAGCCATTGCCGATGCCGGGATCTGAATCAACAAAGTATTCAGCCCCTGCTATGGTATCGGAGTTTGTGGGCGAGGTGACATAAAATGAACGCTGGCTGACCACGCTCCACATTCCGCTGGTAAATCTGGCTCGAACAAACAAATGATGCAAACCCTTAGATAGTGGAGCAGTGCTGATGGTTTGATTCACCAAATTGATGGTATCATCTCCACTGTTCTCAAATAATGTTGTAGCCATTCCAACTCCTGGATCGGAATCTATATAGTATTCAATTTTATTGATCAAACTATCTTGTCCAAACGTAGAAAAAATACCAGCATGAAATACCAAAGCAAGGATGAATATTTTAAAATACATTTTCATCTTACCAAATTTAATTGTATAAAAAATCAGAGTGAATTTAGTTGGTCTTCAAGGGTTTGGTAGCCAACAAATCAATGGTAAGATTACCATTCTGTGCAATAGTAATGTTTTTGATGTTCAGGTTTCTTATAATGGGAGAATTGAGTGGTTCACCGGAAGAACTGTAATTACCTCCTCCTCCATACACACCCATTTGTGTGCCATCATTGCCACCCGTGTAACCAGGGCTTGTAGGGGCAAGCATCAGCGTGTTGGGAACAAATATAACAGCTGTGTTGGAGATATTATTCGCCCCAGTATTCCCGGCAGGTGGTAATGAGGAGTCTTTGGCAATACAATTATTAAATACATTATCTGTTACATTGGCATTAAAGGTACCTTCATTAAAGATACAATTTTGAAAAGTAGCGTATTTCACATCATAGATTGGATTGGTTGTAAGAAATGTACAATTTGACACCAGCAAAACACCTTTAAATGATTCTATGCTTTGCTGACCACAATTGGAAAATACCGTATTCAGAATGGTAACTGATGAAGCCGTGCCCGTTGAACCATATTGCTCAAAATTGATTGGCGCATCGTAGGTACAGGATTGAAAGTTACAATTTTTAATAAGCATATTTACCGGTTTGGAACCACCTGAAAATTGTATGCCTGATTCATTAGGGCAATGAAGGCAATCAAAAAGTACGTTTTCAAACGAAATATCTGATACATTACCATTATGAAACCAACTCCTGAAAAAACTCATTCTCATTCCATAAAATTTACTTCCTGATGCAGCTGCTGCATTGGCAAGGCTGCTGACATACACTCTTGTAAGAGTGGTGATTTGACCGGGAGAGTGACTGGTACTATGGCCTCCCCCAATAAAAACCAATCTCTTGGTAAGCTCAAAATCAGGATGTCTGATAGGAGTTGGCTGAATCAGCAGGGTATCACCCGGCATGACATTGGGTGCATCCAATGCTGCCTGGATGCTGGCAAATTGACCGGGATTGGCCGGTGAATTGCTCACTGACCATTGAGTTGCATTTGATTCCGAAGTAAAACAAAACCACAATAAAGCAGTAAGAAAAGAAAGTTTTTTCATGACAATTGTTTAAAATGTTTGATAGGGCAAAGAACGCCTATCTATCATTTTAAAAAAATAGCTAAATGTAGCTATGCCCTATACTTTAGCTTTAAACCTGTGCCGGGAATTCTACCTTGATTTGACTGCCTTTACCGGCAATGGAATGAATAGTAGCCTGCCCTCCCATGCTCCTTGCCCTTAGCTTGATATTGCCCAGGCCATTGCCGGCCTTAACAGCATTTTCATCGAAACCATTACCATTGTCTTCAATGACCAACTGAATGATAGTCCCTGATTTTTGGAGAATAAAATTTACCTTACCTGCACTGGCGTATTTGACGATGTTATTGAAAGATTCTTTAATTATCAAAACAAGGTTCTTCCTGCGACCTGGTTCTTCAAAGTAACGATCTATGTGATCTTCAATGTGATGCACAAACTCAATATTGGCCGGCTGCAAAAACTCCTGAGCCATCTGAATGATTCTGGTTTTTAATGAGCCCGGCTCGTATTCAATGCTTTTTAAACTCCATACAATTTCCGACAAATTTCTAATGACCTCATTGGCATTTTGATTCACTTTAACAATGAGTCTCTTACTCTGGTCAGGATCTGTATCTACATAATTTTCAGCCAACTCAGAGTAAATCTTTAAGCCGCTCAAGGTGGCACCTACATCATCGTGCAAATCGGCAACAATTCTTCTTCTTTCTTCTGAGATGGCAAGCTGTTGCTCTAAAGCCAAACGTTGTTTTCTGATTTTACGGCGGGCATAAATATAAAAGCCAAAGAAGAATAAGGTAACCACTCCGAGTCCAAGTAGTATCTTAAACAAGGTTGTTTCGTAGAAATAAGGTTGTAAAACAACAAACAAATTCTTTTCATTACCAAAAACCTGGTTGATAGGATCGAGGCATTTATAACGCAAACGATAAGTTCCCGGACTTAAAGCAGAATATTTAATTACTGCCGGATTATTTACAATCTGCCATTTGGTATCAGTACCCTCCAGCAAATAATAAATTTTGAATCGTTTGCTGTGTAACAAATCTGGCGCAACGATTCTCAACTCCAATGTATTATCGCCCGCCTTTAGTATCAAAGGATGATCTATTGTGTTGACAGTATAAGGATTATGGGTTGAATCCGATTGAATTTTAGTTAAGATTACTTTAGGGCTATTTTTTGTGCCCTTAGTCATCCATGGCTTCACCATGGTGATGCCGTTGATACCAGGAAATAAAATGCTAAGGTCCTTGTTGATCCAATGGGCGTGTCTGTTGTACTCCTTAGACTGTTGACCCGCTTCGTCAAAATAATTGACAATGGAATAATCCTTTATGTCGATGGTGCTCAAGCCCTGATTGCTGCTCAACCACAACCTGCCAAAGGTATCAGGCACAATGGCATAGATAGTGTTGTCTGCCAAACCATCTTCCTTTTTCCATTGTCTTTCTATTTGAAGTTTCCTGGTATTAAATAGTATTAATCCTGTGGTAGTACCCAACCAAAGATGGCTGCTATCCTGTTCATAGACATGTCGAACTTCAAATTTATCCCGGAAAACATACAATTCTTTGCCCTTCTTGTCAATGTATCGCACATTGATAAATTCAATAGCCGTTATTAAGTTTTCATGGACATCTTCAAAAGCAAAAGCAGAATATCCTCTCTTGTTCCATTTCGGTTCAGAAATATCAAGTGTTTTGGTGTTCAACTCAATGATCCTGACCAGATTTACACAATAAATTTTTGTATCCTGCTTTTTTGATTTAAAAAAATAATGAAATTCCCCATCTGCTCCGTTTAAGAAAATTCTTTTATTCTTTTTGATATAAGAAGTGATTTTTCTCAATTTATCATTTTTAATGTCATAGATGTACAAGCCCTGATATCCAAAATACAGCGCATCATTGTCAATAAATAAGGCGGCTAGATCAAGTGGAGGTAAATCCAGTTTTTTTATAAAATGAAAGTTTTCATCCAGTTCAATGACATCTTTGGGATGGACAATACACCAATAGTGCCCCCGGCTGTCTTGAACGATATCTCTTATAAAGGCACTGGTATTATGGGCAATGGCTTCTGTACTTCCAAAATAAGGCGTAAAAACTTTATGCTCTATTTCTGCTATGGAAAGTCCTTTGTCAAATTGAGATACCAACATTTTTCCATCGATAAAATGCAAATTGGTAATACTATTTGACATAAGGGAAGACGGATCATTCTTATCACTACATATCTTATTTACATTTTTACCCGATGTTTTTTCCAACACAGTAATCCCAGATTCTTTATTTGTTACATAGTGATATTTTCCATTGGAAAATAAACCAATGGCACCTGGAGGTAACTGAATCTTTTTGGTTACCTTTTTTTTGTTTAAATCCACCTGAAGTAAAAATCCCTCTCCAGAACCTTCGTTGCGAATGGTAACAAATGAAAACATGTTTGCTTTATCAAAACCAACAGCTCTTATTATTTGATTGATATAAGGCAACTCTGTATCTATAAATGACCAATTGAGGTAACGCCCCTTTTTTCTAGATACAACAAGATTGAGTTTATCCCGATCATTTTGATTGAACAGAATCAATCTTTCTGAAATGTCATTGAGTTCCGGATGCTTAACCAGGTCAAATCGTAAAGTATCCGATTCCCCTTCAGGAAAATAATGCGATTTTAGTTTTTTTGTTTTAACATTAAAAGTAAAGATGTATTGTTCGGTTGACACAAGGTAATCACCTATAGCAGTCAAGAACATTAAGGTAAATAAGGACTCCGAATCCCCCATCACCTTTGGAATTTCATATTTATAAAACCGATTATCACTGAAACGATACTCAATCAAATAACCAGAGCCACTAAAATAAAGGCTGTTCTGGTATTCAATCACTCCGTTATAAGAACCATTTAAACTCAATCCAGGTGCAATTTCCTCATTAGACAACATTTCTATGCCATCATATCGGGTAATTCCTCCATTGCTACAAAACCAATAAAATCCCCTGCTGTCTTTAAAAATATCTCTCAAATTGGTTTGGGGCAAGCCATCATTCACGGTAAGATGACTGAATACATACCTGTTGCTCTGTCCATACCCAAGCCAGGGCAAGAGCATAAGAAACATCAAAACACATACTTTTAATCGCCAGTCAAACACAGGTCAATTTTTCAACAAGCATCAAAAATAAGATAAATTAATTACTTACTGTAGATTGCCATAGCCCGGGTCTATAAATGTGAGGTTTTGGCAGGGGGACATATGTTCATATTTTCATATGCTTGTGCCAATAAAAACGAAGTTTTTGTTGTGCATTCATATCTTCATATTTTCATATGTTCATAAGTTCATATCAATTCGGATTCTCCTGAAGAGGAGATATCCCGTCTTTTATTTTCGGAATAGGTGTCTATTTTTAGGTATACCAGTTAGGATTTGAACATAGCCAATACTTCGGTTCACCGAGGTATTGGCACCATTTGAACATTTGAACATTTATATGTTGACATATTCATATGTTCATATGTTCATATAATTTGAGATTCTCCCGTGGATGAGATGTCCCATCTAATATTTTTATAGTAGAATTATATTATTTCGGCATACCTATAAGCATTTGAACATAGCCAATGCATCGGTTCACCGAGGTATTGGCACCATTTGAACATTTATATGTTGATATATTCATATGTTCATATGCTTGTGCCAATGAAAACGAAGTTTTTGTTGTGCATTCACATAATTTTAGATTCTCCTATGTATGATATGTCCCAACCTTTGTTTTTATGGTAGAAGTATAATATTTCGACATACCTATTAGCATTTGAACATTGCCAATGCAACAGTTTACTGGAGCATTGGCACCATTTGAATATTTGAACATTTATATGTTGACATATTCATATGTTCATATGCTTGTGCCAATAAAAACGAAGTTTTTGCTGTGCATTCATATCTTCATATTTTCATATGTTCATATGTTCATATCAATTCGGATTCTCCTGAAGAGGAGATATCCCGTCTTTTATTTTCGGAATAGGTGTCTATTTTTAGGTATACCTGTTAGGATTTGAACATAGCCAATGCATCGGTTCACCGAGGTATTGGCACCATTTGAACATTTATATGTTGATATATTCATATGTTCATATGCTTGTGCCAATGAAAACGAAGTTTTTGTTGTGCATTCACATAATTTTAGATTCTCCTATGTATGATATGTCCCAACCTTTGTTTTTATGGTAGAAGTATAATATTTCGACATACCTATTAGCATTTGAACATTGCCAATGCAACAGTTTACTGGAGCATTGGCACCATTTGAACATTTGAACATATAACCAAAATACTTCTGGCACACCCATTCCTTTACTTGATTATCACAACCTGAAATGTTTTATTGGGCACATCTACCGCTACGTTGCTGGGGTTCATTACATCGATGGCAAAGGTAGTACTGTTGATGTACCTTATGGTAACAATCAAAGGTGCGATGGTGCCAAAAGGGTTGATGATAAAGTTATCAGTAGCTGATAAACCAAAAGTGACCCCGGCTATATTGAACTGTTGAAAGCCAAATGCAGGGATAGAAGGGATGTCGTAATCAAAGGATTTGCGTTCAACCTTTGCAATCGTTTCACCACCACCTATTGAAATACTGCCACTTACTTTGGCATCTCCCACTACATCGAGTTTAGCAGAAGGTGTAGCAGTACCTATACCAACATTTCCCAAACCGGTTATATCATTGATTACAACATCGGATGCACTCTTACCGCCCCTGATGTAAGTGTCTTCATCTGTACCGTAGCTAAAATGGGAATACCATTGACTGCCTTTGAAGGCTGCAGTACCACCGTTGACAATACCTGTGCCCAGCACTTCCAGTTTGTGTGTGGCTGTATTGGTATTGATCCCCATGTTGCCATTTTTTAGTACCGCAACAGCATTCTTCCGGGTTGCATTATCTGTGCCATTGCCTATGAGAAATAAAGGATCTGTGTCTATCCATGTAGTCGTGCTGGATGTATTGATGGCATCATTGTATCTCCCCAACGCAGTTGAACAATAAGATCTGGCAATGTTGCTAAAATTGGCAACCAGGGCATTGGCTCCGGTAGCTTGTGTTGAACTTCCCAATGCAGTGCTGCCATCACCCGAAGCAATAGCACCCCATCCAATTGCAGATGAAACATAACCCGAAGCAGTACTTCCCGAACCCATAGCAGTTGATGCTGTATTGGATGCTGTAGTTCCATCTCCGGTGGAAATAGCAGCATATCCTGAAGCCAAGGAATTATCGCCAATCGCAAAGGAAATACCACCTGATGCTGTTGTTTTATATCCTGCTGCAAAAGCTCCAAGTCCTGTAGCTCCTTTATTAGATGAAGGCAAGTTTGAATCAGAAAAATCTATTGCCCCGGATCCAATATCGCCGTAGTTGGCCGGGTCGCGTCCCAAAATCCTCCAACCCGTGCTGGAATTTTCTGTTATTCTTTCCAGTTGTCCTTTCAAGTTGTGACTTCCAAAATAGGGTTCAAAGTTCAGCATGTAAAATTTACCAAATGAATTGGCCGGAGTGGTAAGCTGATTTTGCAGTGAAAGGGTTCCATTGTTGAATACTGTCATTGCTGTATTTCTTGAACTAAGAGATGATCCATTTCCAACTACAAAAACCGGCTCTGTTGCAACCCAACTTGTTTTGCTTTCATTAAAGATGGTATCGTTGTATTGACCAATGGTCAACGCTCCATACTTGCTGATGGTCCCTATACCCATTGCAACGGAATAATCTCCTTTGGCCCGATTGGTGCTTCCAAAGGTAGTGGATGCATAGCCCATTGCCTTTGTATCATAGCCGGTCGCTATTGAATTGTATCCGGTTGCTTTTGAATTTTCTCCAAATGCTATTGAGTTTTCTTCACTTGCAACACTACGGAATCCCAAAGCTGTTGAATTAGTGGCACTGGCTGTGGTCTCTAGCCCCGCAGCCAGCGAACGAAGGCCGGTAGCTCCGTATGTATTGGAAGATAGTGCCGCAACTGAAAAATCAATGGCGTCAACTCCGATATTTCCATAGTTAGCAGCATTTCTCCCCAACATTCTCCACCCTGTATTTCCAGCTTCTGTAATCTTTTCCAATTGACTGTTGAGGTTTCTGGTACCGAAGTAGGGTTCGTTGTTTAGCATATAGAATTTACCCGATGCGTTGACGGGTGTACTGGATTGATTCTGCAATGCCAGAGTGCCGTTTTTATAAAATGTCATAGCATTTCTCCTGTTGGCTTCATTGGTGCCATTGCCCAGTGTTAAGAGCGGATCTGTACCTGTCCACAAATCGGGATTGGAGCCGGCAATGGTGTCATTGTATTGCCCCAATGCCATTGAAGCAAAAGACCTTGCCTTGGTGAAATATCCGCCAGATAAACTATAATCGCCCAGAGCAATTGTACCATAGCCCGTAGCCAAACTAATTTCACCAGCAGCCTCTGTCAACTCGCCTATAGAAACAGATGCCGGACCCGTAGCCCTGGTGTTTAGGCCGGCAGCCAGGGATTTTTGACCTGAAGCAAGGGTGCCCTCACCCAATGCAGTCGAAACACTACCCGATGCGATGGTTTGAAAGCCTGTGGCAAGGGCAGAAGATCCTGTTGCCCCGTTAAAAGAAGATGGCACTGTACTGGCCGACAAATCTATAGCATCAAAACCAATGGTGCCGTAGTTTGCTGCATTGGCTCCCCTGAGTCTCCATCCTGTTTGTCCGCTCTCCATAAGTTTTTGCAACTCACTCGCTTCCCCACTCGCTCCTGCCCAGTGGCTGCCATCATAGTAATACAATTTATTATCTGCCAAACAATATATCATTAGTCCGGCGGGCACCGGCGCTACAATTGTAGATGTATCTGCCAATCTCGGAAGCAACAAGCCCTTGTTTACTGATGAAAGTTCAAGAATTGCCTTTGTACTGGGGTTAATAGTGCCCACCCCCACTCTACCATCACTTTTTACGCGAACGCGCTCTGCATTGTTGGTCTCTATCGAAAAATCCACGTTGTCATTGGTGCCTATGGCATTCAAACCTGGTATTGTACCGGTGTTTCCCTGTAGCCCCCAGGAAGATTCCTTTAACAGGCCAACACGTGTCCATTCATTGATATCATTGACTACATACTCATTTATACCCTCTTCCAGTTGCACAGGTTTAGAACCTAATTCTCCCGACTGCCCCGAATTGTTCTCAACAATCAGTCTTCTGCCCGGATAAGCTTCACCCCCAGTAATTGAAAAAAAAGCATTCGCACTATTGACAACAAGATAACCCACAGAATCAGGCAAAATGATCTGATTGCCAATCGGCGACAGAACAACAGTGCGTATCCTCAATGCTCCATTGATATCAAATGTGGTTTGTGGATTGGTATTGTTAATGCCCACCTTTTGGCCGAAAACAACAACACATCCTACCATGATCACTAAAAAAAATAACATCTTTTTCATTGTTATCCTTGAATTTTTTTCAAAGGTATTGCCATCTCACTTTTCATCTTTAATGAATGAGAATTTGACTTCTGCAAATGAGAATTAGGTAGAATCAAATTAGAATTTGACAAAACTCGTTCATTTGGTTCACTGAATTAGTGCTATACGTATTACCTCAAGGTCAATTTACGGATAGAGAGGCTCCATTTGAACACTCATATTTTCATATGTATAATCCACGCTAATTGACCAGGCAAATCCAAAATAATTGACCACCCAA
>ERZ724514.62-NODE-62-length-41776-cov-18.971837_pt1 | contig 41776 bp, 43 predicted proteins | sample MGYA00376047_ERZ724514 | MGnify/ENA primary metagenome ERZ724514 (study PRJEB28724, sample SAMN07190883) | activated sludge metagenome | isolation source: activated sludge of sewage treatment plant in Hong Hong | place: Hong Kong | collected 2016-03-17 ...
ACTCGCCATACATTCAATCTCCAACTGCTAGGCGCGGGAGTCTAGTGGGTTTCAGCTCAAAATGCAAGCCAAGATTCTGCTCTCCATTTCCCGCAGGATTGCCACACGGGCTGCGGGGCACGCCCATGCGCGCGGCCCTGGCTGTTTGCTTGACCTCGTTCTGCCAAGGTTCCTATACTGCGCCATGATCCACTCTGGTACACTCTTCGGCCGCCGTCTCGGTCGGTTCCTGTTAGGCCTTTTACTGGTACTCAGTATCGGGTGCTCCGGAAAAACCATTCAGTACAAGGACGACCACGACCGCATTCTTCGAATCGATCAGGCGGTGGAGTTGCTCCGAAAATCCTACGTCGAACGGGACCGGAATGCGTTGGAAGGATTGTTGCTGCCATCCGGCAATCTGGATCAGGTCCAACGGGAGATCCAGAGCGACTTCGACACCTTTCAGTCCATCCAGTTGGAGTTTTCCATCGAGCGCATTCTGATCGAGGGCGACAACATCGATGTCTTTGTCCATTGGCAAGGCCAGTGGAAACGGACCCCCGGCGAGGTGGGCACGCGTCAGCGTGGTCATGGGCGTCTTGCTTGGGTGGGGACGCAGTCCATTTTGCTCCGAGAGGCGCAGGGCGACCTGCCGTTCGGCATGGGCTCGCGAGTGAATCTGAGCGAAGATCCCGCGCGTAGCGCACCCAAACCCTAGCCATGTCAGCCCGCAGTTCTTCCCCCAAGATTGAAACAGACTTTCTCGTGGTCGGCAGCGGCGTCGCGGGTCTTCGCGCGGCGATCGAGCTCAGCCGAGCGGGGCGTGTGCTGATGTTGACCAAAGGCCATCCGCTGGAAAGCAATTCCATGTATGCCCAGGGTGGTGTCGCGGTGGCGCTCAGCGAAGAGGATGACGTCGGCAGTCATCTCGCGGACACGCTCAAGGCCGGTCATGGCCTGTGCCGTCGTGAAGCCGTGCGGGTGTTGGTCGAAGAGGGGCCGGACCGGATCGAGGAGCTGATTGCGTGGGGCGCGAAGTTCGACAAGATCGGCAAACGGTTTGCGTACACGCGTGAAGCCGCCCATAGCCGGAGCCGGATTCTCCGGGCGCGCGGGGATGCCACCGGCAATGAGATGGTTCGCGCGCTGATGACGTATGCCGCCAGGCAACGGCGTATTCAGCGGTTGGATCGGCGATTCACGGTCGATCTGGTCGTGGTCGACGGGCGTTGTTGCGGTGCGATCGTCCTCAACGAGATGTCGGGCGATCGCACTATCCTTCCGGCCAGCGCGGTGGTCTTGTCGACAGGCGGCGCAGGGCAGGTCTATGCCCGCACCACCAATCCCGGCAATGCGACCGGAGACGGCATGGCGATGGCGTTACGGGCCGGGGCATTGTTGATGGACATGGAGTTTGTGCAATTCCATCCCACCTCGTTATACCTGCCGTCGAGTCCTCCTTTTCTCCTCTCGGAGGCCATTCGCGGAGAGGGGGGGCAGCTCCGGAACATCAAGGGTGAGTTATTCATGCATCGGTACCATCCGGACGGCGCACTGGCCCCGCGTGATGTGGTTTCACGGGCGATCTGGTCGGAAATGGCGGCAACGCGCGCGCGGCACGTCTATCTGGATGTGACGCATTTGGGCGCGGCTTTCGTCAAACGGCGGTTCCCCACCATCTATGCGACCTGTCTGCGGTACGACATCGACATGACGGAAGAATGGATCCCTGTCTCGCCCAGTGCCCATTACATGATGGGCGGGGTATGGACGGATGTGCATGGCGCAACGACGTTGCCCGGCCTGTATGCGGCGGGAGAAGTTGCGTGCAGCGGGGTACATGGGGCGAATCGATTGGCCAGCAACTCGCTCCTCGAAGGGTTGGTGTTCGGCATGCGCGCCGCGCAATCTGCGGTGGCTCATGCAGGGCATTTCTCAGAGTCGGTGTCGTTGCCTTCGATTGAAGACCTGGAGCAGGGGAGACCGACCGATCTCGATGATCCGGAAAAACTCCGCAGTTCGTTACGTCGTCTGATGTGGGGGAAGGTTGGCTTAGTACGCTCGGGTGATTCGTTGATCAGCGCCTCTGCACAACTGGTACGCTGGATGCGCCTGCTGACCAAACCATTTTCCTCGCGGGCAGCCCTTGAAGTGAAGAATATGGTGCAGGTGGCGCGCTGTATTGCCGATGCGGCGCTCTGGCGGGAAAGCAGTGTCGGGGCCCACTACCGATCGGACTTTCCTGAAGCCAATCGGCCGGGATGGCGGCAGCACAGTCAGCTATTGTTGGCTCAGGGTCCGATTAGCGGGATACCATCGAATGCGCAAGACCTCGTCCTGGCGACCCAGGAGCCGGTGCGCGGTAAGACCGGGAAGAAGAACGCCGGTCGTTCGTGAGGAAGGTGCGATAATAGCGCAGCACTTTGATGACGTATTGCCGCGTTTCAGGGATGGGGGGGAGCCCCTGGTACCGTTCCACCGCCTGCTCTCCCGCATTGTAGGCCGCTAAGGCCAGTGGAAGATTTCCGTTAAAGCGATCCAGCAGCTGCCGTAAATATTTGGTTCCCCCGCCGATATTGTCATCCGGATTATAGGAATCCCGCACATCGAGACGTCTCGCAGTCTGGGGCATCAGTTGCATCAGGCCGACGGCACCGGCATGTGAGACCGCCAGTGGATCGAAGTCGGACTCCGTTTTGATCACCGCGCGAATCAGGGCCGGATGCAGGCGATGGGCGCGAGAATGTCGAGCAATCACCGGCTCGAGCTCACGATCGGAAATGACACTGCGGGAGCGAGGGAGTTCCGACGTGACGCGTTTGTATCGTGGGTCGTTGGGCACATTGGTCAGCGAGATGGTGCCGTTGGCATCGATGTATTGGTAGACCTCGGCCTGGACGGGTGAGTCTGTCAGCACGAGCGTTGCGGACAGCAGAAGCAAGGGCGTGATGCGGTTGAATCGGGCCATCGGGGTTGAGGCGCCTGTGCCTGTATGGTGTGCTTTGCCGATGGTTCAACCGTAGCAGTCGACCCCCAACCTGTCAAAAACCCTTACTCCGTCCTGTCGCCGAGGTTTCTCTGTAAGGCATTGATATCAATACGATTGGCCGATGTGGTGCGCTAGGGGACTGCTTCGAGAAATCTGGTTCGGCTGGCGGCGAAACGCGCCTGCAGCCGGCGAGTGAGGGGGCCGGGGCGACCATCCCCGATGGTGTAGGTCTCGACACGTGATACCGGCATGACCTCCATGCTGGTGTTCGTCAGAAAACATTCTTCCGCCTTACGAAGGTCGGTGAGGTGGTAGTAGCCCTCACGAACCGGCAGGTCCTCCTCCGCAGCGAGAGTCATGATGATGCTTCGCGTGATGCCGTCCAAAATGCCGCAATCCAGCGCCGGGGTGTGGACGGTGCCGTCGGAAATGAAAAAGAGATTGCTGATCGTGCATTCGGTTAGTTCATCCCTCCAGTTCAGGAAGAGGCTGTCGAAGGTTCCGGCTGCGATGGCTTCGCGTTTCGCCAAAATGTTGTTCAGGAAATTGGTGGATTTAATCTGCGGGGACAACGCGGCGGGGAGATTCCGTCTGGTCTGGGCGACGGTGAGTGAGACGCCGTCCCGCAAGAGCTGTGCTGAGGGTGGATGAAGCGCCTTCGTCATGATGACCACAGTGGGACGGGGACAGAGTGCCGGATCGAGGCCGATCTCTCCTTCCCCCCGAGAGACGGTAATGCGAAGATAGGCGTCGGCATGATCGGTCCCGACCTCATTCCGTCGCATGGCGTCGTGGAGCAACTTCGGCCACTCCACGTCGGGAATGGGGATCGTGAGGCCGATGGACTCGGCCGAGCGACGCAGCCGAGCGAGATGCTGGTCGCGCATGAAAATCCGTGTGCCATAGGAGCGTAGGGTTTCGTAGACGCCGTCTCCATAGAGAAATCCATGGTCAAACACGGAGACGACGGCCTCTTCTTTGCGCACGAATCGGTCGTTCAGGAACACCCACATCAGCGGCCAGCCTCCAGGATGTTAAAAAATGCGCCCGCTTTGGCGAGCGTTTCCTCATATTCGCGATCGGGATCCGAGTCGGCTACGATGCCGGCGCCGACTTGCAGATAGCCGTGCGTCTTTGTCAGGAGCAGGGTTCGAATCAGAATATTCAGGTCGAGGTCGCCGCTCCAGCAAAAGTATCCGAGGGCTCCCGTGTAGATTCCGCGCCGCACCGGTTCCAACTCTTCGATGACTTCCATGCAGCGCAGCTTGGGAACGCCAGTGATGGTGCCGCCGGGAAACACGGCCCGGACGAGGTCAAGGGGTGAAGTGCCCGCCTTGAGAATTCCTGTGACGTCGGAGACCAGATGGCGAACATGTGAATACTGTTCGACGGTCATGAACTCATTAACCTGCACGGTGCCGTAGCGGCAGACCTTGCCCAAGTCATTGCGCTCGAGATCGACCAGCATGACATGTTCGGCGCGTTCCTTGGGACTGGCGAGTAATTCAGCGTGCAGGTGCTGATCTTCCTGCGCGCCGGCTCCACGCGGCCTGGTTCCGGCGATGGGCCGCGTGCTGGCTTCTGATCCGGAGAGACGGACGAGCCGCTCGGGGGAGTTGCTGACGAGGCTGAGGTCGGGCAAATGGAGCAGCCCCGCGAAGGGCGAGGGGTTGACGTCGCGCAGGCGGCCATAGAGCGCCGTGGCGTATGCGGTGATCTCCGGCCGTGGTGCCGCGGCGTCGAGGTTGAGGGTGAAACGATGAGAAAGATTGGCCTGATAGATGTCCCCGGCGCCGATGTAGTCTTGGCATCGTCGGACGCGCGCGGTATAGGCCTCACGCGATTGATTGGGAACCAACGTTGCCGTTCGAGGCCAGGCGTGGAAGGTGGCGGGGGGGCGTGGACTCGTTAGGCGAGCCTCCAACTCCGCTAGTCGGTCACGGCCCTCGCGGTACAGTTTTTCTCGAGGTTCTGCCGCAAAGCGTGAGAGGGGAGGGCAGTACATCAGGTACAGTTGGTTTGTGAGGTGGTCGACCGCCGCGACCAGGTCGAAACAGGCCAGATGCATGTCGGGGAGACCGACGTCGTCCGTCGCCAAGCTGGGAAGTGATTCGAAGGAACGGACCAGATCGTAGCTGAGATACCCGACCGCGCCGCCAAAAAACGGCGGGATGCCCTCGATCGGCGAGATCACCGAACCGCCGAGGATCCGGCCAAGGGCCTCGAACGCGGAGCCAGCGGCCACAGTCGCCCGACCTGCCTCTTCCACATGGTGCTCCTGCCCACGACCGCTCAATGTGAGGTAGGGCTCGCTGCCGAAGAAGGAATACCGTGCGGTGCTTCGACTGCCGTTCGCGCTTTCGAGGAGAAATGACGGCCGACTGGTGGACGCGAGGCGGCGATACAGCTCAAACGGGTCGGCGTCGGGCTGCGGACGAACCACAATCAACGGTTGTGGCGGCCCGTCAAGAAATGCCTGTTGGGAGGAATCAGTCATGAACGTCGGCGCCTGGAGTTGTTCACCCAAGGAAAAGACTATACCGCATCATCCCGCTCGGTCATAGCGGGCCAACTTCTTGACAAGTCCCCAGCGAATTTGCTTGAATGGCGCGCCCGCCGATGGGCGCACTCTATCCGACTGTGCCGAAGAGTGCCGTACGTGAGCGCGTGATGCCCCCCTCTCAGGATCCGTTATATGCGGGGCTCGGGCAAGCTGTCCGGATCGGGACGGAACTGCTCGCTGCGTTGATTGTCGGCGGGGGCTTGGGTTGGGTGGTCGACACCTATCTGCTGGATTCCAATCCATGGGGACTGGTGATCGGCTTGGGGGTGGGCGCTGCAGCCGGTGTGCGAAGCGCCTATCGAGCCGCGCAACGATGGCAGAGTTAACCTGAATCGTCTGACTGACAAAGGATCATCGTGGAAGAAAGTCCGTTACATGCGTTTGAATTGCACCATCTGATTCCCCTCGTGCCGGCCGGGGTCGATATCTCCATCAATAAAGCCGTCATTTTGATGTGGGTGGTGGTGGGGTTGGTTTCATTTCTGATGATTTCCGCCGCAGCCTCACGCAAGCTGGTTCCAGGGAAGTTGCAGAATCTGGCTGAACTGATCGTGGAGTTCATTCGGGGGATCATTCTGGACACCATGGGCGAGCCGGGCATGAAGTTTTTTCCGCTCATCGCCACATTGTTCCTCTTTATTCTATTTGCCAACCTGCTGGGACTGATTCCCGGATCCTATACCGTGACCAGTCAGATTATCGTGACCGCGGTCTTTGCGGTCGGAGTCTATGGACTCAGTTTGGTGCTGGGATTTTCGCTTCACGGCGCCAAATTCCTGGGCATCCTTGTTCCGCCTGGCACGCCGGGTTGGCTCCTGCCCCTGATGATTCCGATTGAATTGATCAGTCAGCTGGCTCGGCCGATCTCGTTGGCGGTGCGGTTGTTTGCGAACATGACCGCCGGTCACGTCATCTTGGGCGTCTTGTTCGGGTTGGCCATCAGCGGCGGGTTGCTGATCGGCTGGTTGCCGTTTGCCTTTACGATCGCCATGAACGGGTTGGAAGTCGGCATTGCGTTTATTCAAGCCTATATCTTTACCGTGCTGAGCTGTGTCTATTTAGGCGATGCCGTGACGTTGCACGGTCATAGCGAGCACGCACATTAGGTTGAGTTGTCTATAAAGGGAGGAGAGGTTAAACAATGGATGCAGCAGCAGCAGCGTTGGTCGGTATGGGATTGGCGGCGGCAGGGTTTGCCGGAGCCGGCGTGGGGATCGGGTACATCTTCGGAAAAATGATCGAGGCCGTGGCCCGGCAGCCGGAAGCGGAAGGCCGCGTCGGCAAGTACATGTGGATTGGGTTCGCGCTCGTCGAAGCCATCGCACTGTACGGGCTGGTCATTGCGTTCATCATCATGGGCTTGCGCAAGTAGCGCGTTGTCGGTCGAGCCCTGATGCTGGGGTCCATGCCCGGATCAGAACCCTCAACTCATTTGGGTAACAGACTATGCCTCAATTTGAATCACACTTCTTCTCGTCGTTGATCTTCTGGGAGATTCTCTCCTTCGGGATCCTGTTTTTCCTGCTCTATAAGTATGCGTTCCCTAGCTTGTTGGGGATGCTCGAAGAGCGGGAGAAAAAGATCAAGGACAGTCTCGATCAGGCCGAACGGCATCGTTCAGAGGCCGAGCGCAAGCTCAAGGACTACGAAGCCAAGTTGGCCGCCTCTGCCAAAGAAGCAGAAGCCTTGCTGGCTCAGGCAAAAGAGCGCGCCCAGCGCTTGATGGAAGAAAATGAGCAGCGGATGACGGCGGATGCCGAGCGGATCAAGGGGGACGCGACTCGAGAGATCGAGGCCGAACGTCGCAAAGCCGTCCAAGACATACGCTCCCAGACGACTGACTTGGCGATGATGGTGGCTGAGAAGGTAGTCGGGCGTGCACTGACCGAAGGCGACCATCGCCGTCTTGCCGACGAAGCGCTGGATGCCCTCGCGAAGGCCTATCAAAACCGAAACTAGCCGAGAGTGCCGGGGGGGAGACTCACGCCCCCCTGGCGGTACCCTTCCAGATCCAGGGTGACGAAGCGATACCCTGCCTCTTTCAGAATTGCCACCAACCGTTCCCGCCGACCGCTCTCGAGGATTCTCGGCAACTCGTCCACAGCGAGCTCGATCCGCGCCACTTCATCGTAATCACGCACGCGACAATGGCGAAAGCCTTCTTGCATCAAGGCGGCTTCTGCGCGCTCGACACGCGAGAGTGTCGAGCGTGTGATGGTAATGCCGCGTGGCACGCGTGAGGAGAGGCAGGCAGCGGCGGGTTTGTCCCAATTCGACAGTCCCAGTGATCGTGCCGCCTCCCGGATGTCGGCCTTTGAGAGGCCGGCCTCCAGCAACGGGCTGCGGACTCCGTGCTCACGGGCAGCTTTCAGCCCGGGGCGATCATCTCCCAAATCATCGACGTTGGTGCCATCCACGATACAGGTCGACCCGTACTCGCGTTGCAGCGAACCAAGGAGCGTATACAGGTCCGTCTTGCAGTGGTAGCAACGGGTGGCATCATTGCGGACGAAGTCGGGGATCTCCAGTTGGTCGGTTTCCACCACCCGGTGGCGTGCGCCGATTTCCGTCGCGAGTTGCCGCGTCAACGCGAGTTCCGATGCGGGAAGTGTGGGCGAGACGGCGGTCACGCCGAGGGCCTGCGAGCCCAGTTCTTCATGGGCCAGTTTCAGGACGAGCGAACTGTCGATGCCACCGGAGAAGGCAACGATCACTGAGCCCATCTCGTGGAGAATTTGCCGTGCTCGCAAGACCTTATCGGTCGTTGGACTTGTGGAAATCATGGAGATCCAGAGGGGGACGATTGTGTGCGAGTCGAAGGCTGCCGCTTACTGTTTGACCTTGGCCTTCGCAATCGACCCGACGACGACCAGGGCGTAGTGTTGCGGGTCGAGGTATTGTTTGGCCACACGGAGGACATCGTCCTTGGTGACCTTTTCGATAGCTTTAGGATAACTCGTAAAGTAGTCCAAGCCAAGGTTGTACAGCTCCACCTGGGCGAGGACGTTGGCCAACTTGGCGCTCGAATCGATGCGCAGCGGAAAGCTGCCGACGATGAAGGATTTCGCTTCGCCGAGCTCCTGATCCGTGACCGGGGTTTCGCGGATCGTCTTGATCTCCGCCAGCACACTCGTAATGGCCTGATTCGTGACGTCAGTCCGGGTCTGCAGGCTGATGAAGAACGCGCCGGGCATGACTCGCGAATCGAACTGGCTCATGATGCCGTAAGCCAGGCCTTGTTTGTCGCGAATAGAATCCATCAGGCGCGAGGAGAATCCGCCGGCGCCCAGAATATAGTTCATGACCGTGATCGCATAGTAGTCCGGGTTGATGCGACTGACGCCGGTATGACCGAGCACGATTGTGGATTGTGTCAGATCTTTCTCAATCAACTGGACCATCTTGCGGTCGATTGGGGACGGCTTCTTGAGTTGGGCGAGCGAGGGCGTCCCTTTCTTCCATGAACCGAAATGCGTCTGCACGAGTGCCGATGCCTGCTCTTGGGTCAAGTCTCCGACCACGACAAGAATGGTCTGGTTGGGCACATATTCTCGGGCATGGAATTGCTGTACGTCGGCCACGGTGATTTTGTTCAGCGTGTCCTCGGTGCCATGCGCCGGCCAGCTGTAGGGGTGGCCGTGGAAAATCAACTGGTGAAACGCTTTCATCGCCACGTTGCCCGGATCGTCGTCATCACTGACGATTTCGCCGAGAATCTGTGTCCGCACACGCTCGAATTCCTGTTTGTGGAACGCCGGGTGTTGGAGTATGTCGGCTAGGAGTGTAAACCCGAGGTCCGCATCTTTCTTGAGCACGCGTGTCGAAGCGGTGGTGTAGTCTTCTGAGGCATGGGCCTCAAGCGACCCTCCTACGAAATCGATTTGTTCGGCGATTTGCCGGGAGGTCCGAGTGAGGGTGCCTTCATCCAACAGGCTTGCCGTAAGGTTCGCCAAGCCGGCTTTGTCCGGCGGGTCCTGCGCCGATCCGACTTTGACCAGTGCATGTATCTCGACGGTTGGGAGAAAGTGCTGTTCCAGGAATAACACGGTCATGCCATTGGCGGTGATAGAACGCGTCGGCGTGATGTCCGCGCCTTGCACCCAGGCCGCAGGAAGACAGAGTGCGAAGCAGAACAGGCCGGTCAGGACCCTGACGCTGGACCGGCTCCTGTGCTGACTGTTCGGCGAAACGGGACCTTGTCGTCGTGTCATCTGCAGTGGCTCACTAGTGGGAGGGTGGCGGTAACGCCGACTGGGTTTGCGGAGGGAGCGGAATCAGGGTCCCCGTCGTGCGCATGTCGGCCGTCAGATATTGCGAGGCCACCCGCTGGACATCTTGGGCAGTGACGGCCCTAGTTCGTTCGACAAACTGACTGACTTTTCGCCAACCGGCACCGATCGTTTCGGCTTCCCCTAACAACATGGCCTGCCGGAAGTTGGAATCCTGCTCAAAAATGTGGGCCGCCTCGATCTGATTTTTCGCCCGCTGTAGCTCGAGGTCAGTCGGGGGCTCTGCTTGGAGGCGCTGGATCTCTTTCGCAACGGCGTCCTCGACGGCTTCGACTTTTTCGCCGGGTTTTACGACGGCATAGAAGTAAAACAGCCCCGGATCGGCCTGCATCAACCCATAATCGGCTCCCACGGCCAAGGCCGTTTTTTGTTCGTAGACGAGGCTCTGATAGAGCCTGGCACTCTTGCCATGGGACAAAATCGATTCGAGGACGTTCAGCGCATAGGAGTCGTCACTGGTGTAGTTCGGGACCCGGTATCCCATCATGACAAAGGGGACCTGGGCCTCGCGCTTCAGGAGGAAGCGGCGCTCCCCCCGTTGCGGCCCCTCGGTGACAGTCAGTGTTTTCGGCGACGGACCTTTCGGAATCGGCTCGAAGAGTCGGGCGATGACCGGCAGCAACGCTTCCGCCTTGATATCGCCGACGACGACCAGCGTGGCATTGTTCGGCGAGTAATAGGTGTCATAGTGGCGTTGGAGATCATCGAGGTTCATGGCATCGAGGTCGGAAAACCATCCGATCACAGGCCAATGATAGGGATGACTCATGAAGGCTTGGGCGAAGAGGGCTTCGACCAGTGCGCCTTGAGGATCGTCTTCGTTCCGGAGACGACGCTCTTCCTTGACCACTTCCCGCTCGGTCTTAAATTCGTTGGCGTCGAGAATAAGTCCCTGCATCCGGTCCGCCTCGAGTTCGAGGGCCAAGGTCACGCGATCCGCCGCGAGATTTTCGAAATAGGCCGTGAAGTCCTGACTGGTAAACGCGTTGTCCATGCCGCCGTTCTTGCGCACCAGGCGCGAGAATGTGCCCTTGGGGTACTTCGCCGTGCCTTTGAACATCATATGTTCCAGCATGTGCGAGAGTCCGGCCCGGCCCATGACCTCATTCCGTGATCCCACCTTGTACCAGACCTGCACCGTGGCGACGGGCGCCTTCGGAACCTCGACGAGGATCACCTTCATGTCGTTGGACAGGGTGTATTCCTTAGGGTCGACGGCATGGCTGGATGAAGGGTGACCGAGCGAGAGGAGGAGGCCAAGCAGCGAGCAGGCTAGAACCGAGCAGTGAGCGCGCGCCGAATTGGGGAGTGAACTCTGTTTAGTCATGTACGGGATTCATGCTAACAACGGGCTTGAATCTGTGTCAAGGCAACCGCTCCCTCGCCGGTCTCGAGTCGGCCGAGTTGGCCACAGGCGCCCAGGACGTCTCGGCCACGGCTTCGACGAAGGTAGACATCGAGACGGCCCCGGCGGAGGATGGCTTGAAACGCCTCAATGGCGACATCAGATGGGCGCCGATACGCGCTGCCGGGAAAGGGGTTGAAGGCGATCAAGTTGACCTTACATCGAAGGTCCCGGAGAAGTTTGACGAGGCGGGTAGCATCTTCAGCCCGGTCATTGACCTCAGCGAGGAGCACATATTCGAAGGTCAGGCGATCGCGGTCCCCGAGCGGGTACGCGCGGCAGGCGGCGAGCAGGGCCTGAATCGAATGGAGCCGGTTCGCGGCCGGCATGATCTGTTGCCGCAGGTCGTCGGTCGTGGCGTTGAGCGAGATCGCGAGATTCACCTTCAGTGGCGCCACGTCTTTGATGCGTGAGGCGAGTCCTGCCGTCGAGATCGTGATGCGTCGGGCGGAGATGCCGAGCCCCCAGGTGTGATCGGTGAGGCATGTGACGGCGTCGGCCACGGCATCAAGATTCGCCAGAGGTTCCCCCATGCCCATGAAGACCAAGTTCGTTAGCCGCTCACGTGCTTGTAAATGGTCCTGGGCGAGCAGCACCTGATCCACGATCTCATGCGCGCGGAGATTGCGTCGGAGCCCCAGCGTCCCGGTCAGGCAGAATCCGCAATCCAAGGTGCAGCCGACCTGGGTGGAGAGGCAGAGGGTGAGCCGCTCCTCGTCCGGGATGAGGACACATTCGACTTGATTGCCGTCGGCCAGCGTCAGAACGAATTTTTTCGTGCCGTCTTGCGACGAAAAGATCTGAATGTGTGAGGTCCGTTCGATGGTGCAGTGGGCAGCGAGGTAGTCACGATCTTTCTGCGGAAGATTACTCATCGCGGCGAAGGTGCGGACGCGTTCCTGGTAGAGCCAGCGAAGAATTTGTGAAGCACGGTAGGCCGGCCAGCCGAGCGAGGCGACGTAGGCCGCCATGCCTGACTGCGTCAATGCAAGGAGGTTGGGGCGCGCGGGGCTGTGCTGAATCATGCCGGAGCCTAGCACAGGGAAAAAACTTGTGACAAGCAAGCTGAAGTTGGTCGCGTTTGTGCGGCAGTACGTTATAATGGTGCCGGCTCACCTGCTGTTCAGGACGGGATTGTGACCGCACTTCCTTGGCGGACCAGTTTGGCAACCCTCGCCGTGTGGCTTCTACTGTCGAGCCTGTTTCTGACGGCCACGGCCGAGTCGCCGCGTCCGCTCCCTGCGTCGCCTCCGCTGTGCGTCTCCGCTGAAGACTGCTTTCGTTCGGCCGTTGCGATCAATGAGCGTTCCGGTTCCCTTCCTCAGCGCGATCAGGCGCTGCTGCTGAAGGTCGAGCAACTGCGTTCGGTGATCGATCTGTTTCCCTCGACCATCTGGGCGAAACGGGCTGGGGTTGTGCTCGGGGTGTTGATGACCGAGCGAGACCCGGTCGAGGCTGTGAAGCTACTGCGTGCCGTACAAGCGGACCTGCCGATCATCGACGACTACCTCCGGCTGTGGATCGCAGAGGCGTTGGTAAAGCAAAACGAGCCGATTCAGGCTGCCGAGTTGTTGGAGATGATTCCCAAGCTCGTGCCGGACTCCAACCTCCTTGCCAAAGCCGCGTATCGCACGGGCGAGGCCTGGTACAGCGGAAATGTGTGTGCTCGTGCGGTCGAGTGGTTGGATCGAGCGGTGACCCTTGCGGATAAAGACGCGAGCGCTCCGGTGGCGCTGTGGCATCAGGCAGACTGTCACGTCAAGGAGAACCGGCCGTCGGAAGCCCGCACTGTTCTTAAGCAGCTCTGGCTCCGCTATCCCCAGTCCCCTGAGGCCAAAGAGGCGAAGGCGCGTTTGGATGCGTCGTTGGGTGGTGAGTCCTGGGCTCCGACCGCCGATGACCACGCCATCCGCGCGCAGGCGTTTCTTGGGCTCTCAATGCAGGCGGAGGCCGTCGAGGAGTTGCGTCGATTTCTGGCGATGGCTCCCGCTCATCCTCGCCGGTTCGATGCTCGACTGAAACTGGGCGTGGCCTATGTGCGGCTCAAGCAGTATGACCAGGCCCGTGAAGCCTTTCGCGGATTGGTCGCTGACCGGGTTCAGGAGTCCGCAGAGGCCTCGGTTTGGCTGGCCCGGGTCTATTTACGGCAGGGCCAGGGCGAGAAACTGATTGAGTTGGCCCGATCCGTGGCTCAGGGCTCCTTGGCCGGTGACCAGCGCGCAATGGTGCACCTGTTTGCCGGGGTGTGGCTGGAGGATCAAGGCCGGTTCGATGATGCGATCGCGATGTTCCGTCAGGTGGCGAAACTGGGCGAGTCTCCAAGCCAGCGGGCCGAGGGGCTCTGGCGTGCCGGTTGGGCGCAATATCGAACTGCCCGGTACCGGGAGGCAGCCGAGACGTTTCGTGCGGTGGTCGAGTTGCACGTCAATGGGTTCGAACCGCAGGCCATGTATTGGGCGGCGCGGGCCGATGAGCATAGCAAACATGCCGCCGTTGGGGAACAGTATGCTCGCGTGTGCCAGCGGCATGCCTACAGTTACTACTGTCAGCTGGCTTCTCGCCGCGTCTCGCTGCCGCCGGTCACGCCCTCGGTCTCGACGCTGGACCGTCCTGCGGGGGATGAGTCGGACCGGTTGCCGCAGAATCGGCGTCCTGAAATTGAAAAACATGCGTTCTATCAGCGGGGGATCGAACTGAAGGTGCTCGGCTTTGGTCAGGATGCGGCACGCGAATTAGGGGCGCTCACGGAGCAATACAGTCGGGATCAGGATGTCTTGTTGGCCTTTTCCACGATGCTCAGTGAGGTGGGAGCCTACCACCCGGCTCTCCGGGTGGCGAAAGTGCACTTCAAAGACAAATTGGAACGAAGCGGTCTCCCGACGGCGCCGGCGCTATGGACCGTGGCCTATCCCACCGGCCTGGTGCCGACCATTGCGGCGCAAGGTGTCACGGCAGTGGATCCTTACCTGGCCGCTGCGATTATCCGCGAGGAGAGTCAATATGACGAGAAGGCAGTCTCCGTGGTCGGAGCGGTGGGCTTGATGCAGTTGATGCCGGTGACGGCCAATGCCGTGGCTCAGCGGTATGGCTTTCCCACTGTCGGTCGGGAAGAATTGTTCGATCAGGAGACGAATATTCGCCTGGGGGTCCGCTACCTGGGGCAGTTGCTCGAGCAATACGGTGGGAACCTCGCCCATGCCGTGGCGGCATACAATGCCGGACCGATCGCCGTGAATAGTTGGATTGCCGTCCATCGGGGACGGGAGCAGGATGAGTTCGTGGAATTGATTCCTTACCAGGAGACGCGGCTCTATGTGAAGCGAGTGTTGCGCAGTTACGGAGAATATCGACGCCTCCACAACGGGACGTCGTAACGGGCGCCGTTTTCTTGACAAGGGGAGATGAACTTTCTATATTTCGCCCCCATTCAGCCAGCGCAGAACCACCACTTTGTGATGAGGACATAATCATGACTCTAGATCGTCTCGACGCCCTTGAACTTCGCATTCGTGACCTCGTGAAACTCGTGCAGGATCTCAAGCGGAAGAACACCTCGCTCGAAGACGAACTTCGTCTGGCACGCGAGCGGGTTGCCGTGCGCGATGACGAAAATCGTCGATGGGAACAGGAGCGTCTGGATATCCGGGCGCGGATCGAAAAGGTGCTCGGGGAAATTGATCTGTTGGAATGCCTGGATGAACCCAAGGAGGTGGCGTTTGACTAAAACCATCGACGTGGAGATCTACGGCCAACGGTACAGCGTCAATGGCGAGGCCGACGAGTCCTACGTGAAGCAATTGGCCGAGATGGTCGACAAACAGATGAAGCAGGTGGCGGCCGGGATGCGGTCGGCCACCCCGGCCAAGCTGGCCGTCCTTGCCGCATTCAATCTCGCGCATGAGTTGATGGAATCCGAACGGAGGTTTCGACAGGACGAAGCCGATGCCGATCGCCGCGTGGCATCCCTCATGGAGTCCATCGATCAGCAGATGCCGTCTATCCTGTCGCGGTGAGTTTCGCCTTGCTTTCATGGTAGTGCTTTGTTATCGTTTCCTGGTTGTTTCGACCTGAGGGTCAGCAAGTGCAGGAGAGGAAAGGAAGCTTCGGACAAGAGCGGAAATTCTGACGACGGTAGCTGAGCACTAAACATATGGAATCGCTGGTTTTTGTTCTGTTTGTGATTGTGGTCTTGTGTGTGTGGATGGGGCAAGTTTCTCAGCCACGCGTGTGTGTGCGTCGGGTGCGTCATCATTCGGTGTTGGCGAGTGACGGTCGGCAATTCAGCAACACCTCATGGCGGGCTCGAGACGCCGTACAATCGAATCTGTATGCCAAACGGCTGAGGTCTCTGCGCGCACGCGCGGACCGGTATGATGATTCAGGTCGAGGCCGACCACTCCTCCACTTGAATTAGCAGCGCGATTCCACAGGTCTGTTTAAGTCGGCTCAGGTCGTCAAGCCGTTCTCTTCTCTCGTCGACATTCCTTCTCGTGTCTCCGCTCCCCTCATCACACTGACCGCGATCAAATGCAGGGTGACAGCGTGCTGTCCCGCTGCTGTAAGGGAGGTGGTTCCCATTTCTCTCAGCGTTGTTGCGTACATCATTGTCGGATTGTTAGGGGCGGCGCTCGGTGCCGGCTTGTTTGAAGTGTTGCGCCGACGGTCGGCGCTTGCTCGTCGGGCAGAGGCGGAGGACCAATCGACGCAGGTGATTCAATCTGCTCAGCGTGAAGCAGAGAATCTCCTGAAAGAGGCCAAGTTAGAGGCCAAGGACCTCGTATTTCAAGCGCGAATCGAATTGGAAAAGGAACAGAAGGCGAAACTTGCTGAGGTGTCCAACACGGAACGGCGGGTTGCCCAGCGGGAAGAGGGGCTGGATCGAAAACTGAGTCTGCTCGAGAAGCGCGATCAGGATGCGCTGAAGCGCGAGCAGGAACTGCTCAAGCGGGAAGAGACCCTGACGCAGAAGGATGCTGCCTGTGCGCAGGCGCTCAAGCAGCATCGCGACGCGCTCGAGCGGGTTGCCGGTCTGACCGCCGACGAAGCCAAGCGGCAACTGATTCAGGAGATGGAGAGTCAGGCGCGGTTGGAAGCTGCAGGCCTGGCGAAGCGGTTGCTTGAAGAGGCAAAAGAGAATGCCGAACGGGAGGCGCGGGAGATCATCGCGTGCTCGATCCAGCGGGTGACGCGTGATTATGTGAATGAGGCCACGATCTCGGTCGTGCCCATCGCCAATGATGCCATGAAGGGTCGAATTATCGGTCGTGAGGGACGGAATATCCGAGCGATCGAAGCGGCCACCGGCATTGACCTCATTATCGATGAAACACCTGAGGCGGTCATTATTTCAGGGTTTGATCCCCTTCGTCGTGAGATCGCCAAAGTGTCGCTGGAGCGGCTCATGCACGACGGCCGAATCCATCCCACCCGCATCGAGGAAATTGTTGAGAAGGTGAAGACGGACATCGAGAAGCTGATGATCGAAGAGGCGGAGAAGGTCATCTTCGAGGTCGGCCTGTCTGATTTTCATCCGGAACTGGTCAAGGTGCTGGGGCGGCTCAAGTACCGAACCAGTTATGGACAGAACAATCTGTACCATGCTCGTGAAGCCGCTTACATTTGCGGGATCATGGCGTCGGAATTGAAACTGGACGTCAAGCTCGCGAAGCGGGGCGCCCTGCTGCACGACATCGGCAAAGCGGTCAGTCACGAGGAAGAAGGGCCGCATGCCATGCTGGGTGCGGAGATCGCGAAAAAATACGGCGAACATGCCAAGGTCGTGAACGCGATCGCGGCGCACCACGAGCAGGTGGAACCGATTTGCCCGGAGACGGTGCTTGTGGCGGCGGCGGAAGCGCTGTCGGCGGCGCGGCCGGGTGCTCGTCGTGAGGCCTTGGAGTCGTACGTGAAACGCCTGGAGAAGCTGGAATCGCTGGCGACCGTTCACAAGGGCGTGCAGAAGGCGTATGCGATTCAAGCCGGGCGTGAGATTCGCGTCATCGTCAAGCAGGAGGATCTGACCGATCCGGAGTGTTTCCAGTTGTCTCGAGATTTGGCCAAGAAGATTGAGCAGGAGCTGACCTATCCTGGGCAAATCAAGGTGACCGTGATCCGCGAGAGTCGGTTCGTCGATTTTGCGAAATGAGTAACTGGACATGAAAGTATTAATGATCGGAGACATTATGGGCGAGCCGGGACGACGGTCCGTGGCTCGCCTCCTGCCGAAGCTGATTGCCGACCACGCGATCGATGTCGTGGTGGGCAACGGCGAAAACGTCGCCGGTGGGTTCGGCATCACGCCTGATCTCGTGGATGATCTGTTCGATCTCGGGGTCTCTGTGATTACCACTGGCAACCATGCCTGGGACAAGAAGGAGATTCTCGACGTGTTCCCCCGGGAGCCTCGTCTGTTGCGTCCGGCCAACTATCCGGCCGGAGTGCCTGGGCGGGGCAGTTATGTCTTCACGACGCCGGGCGGCGAATCGTTGGGCATTCTTCATCTGATGGGACGGGCGTTCATGCCCACCATCGATTGCCCTTTTCAGGTTGCGAAGCGCGAAGTGGAGCGACTGAAGACGCAGGTCTCCGCCATTGTGGTCGACATGCATGCCGAAGCGACGTCGGAAAAAATGGCCATGGGCCATTATCTGGACGGATTGGTGACTGTCGTGGCCGGGACGCACACCCACGTCCAGACGGCGGACGAGCAGATCCTGCCGAAGGGAACGGCGTACATCACGGATATTGGCATGACAGGGCCGCTCCATTCGGTCATTGGGATCAAGAAGGAGCTGGCGATTGAAAAGTTTCTGACCGGCATGCCCCGCCGGTTTGAGGTGGCTTCAGGCCCGACGGTCTTCTGTGCGCTGCTTGTCGACCTCGACGCGACGCTGGGGAAGGCCGTGTCGGTTGAACGTATCCGAGTGATGGATTGATCTCTTCGCGCGCCGATTCTCATCGGCTCGGCACCGTATGACCGGGCACAATCTTTCGCTGCCACTCCTCCTGTCCGTGTCCGAGGTGACACGGCTCATTCGGGAATCGCTGGAAGACCAATTCCGTGAAGTCTGGGTCGAAGGCGAAATCTCCAATCTTCGTGCTCCCACATCAGGACACCTCTATTTCACGCTGAAAGATGCGCAGAGCCAGCTCCGTGGCGTGCTGTTCCGGTCCGGAGCCTCGCGGCTTCGGTTTGCGCTGCAGGAGGGGGTGTCCGTCGTGGCTCGGGGGCGCATTTCTGTGTATGAGCCTCGGGGGGAATATCAGCTGATCGTGGACGCCGTCGAACCGAAGGGGATCGGCGCCTTGCAGCTGGCGTTCGAGCAGCTCAGGGACCGGTTGTCGCATGAAGGGTTGTTCGACGAAGCCAGGAAGCGGCCCCTGCCGGAATTCCCCCGAACGGTCGGCGTGGTGACTTCGCTCACCGGGGCCGCGATCCGCGATATCGTGGCGGTGCTTCGCCGTCGCTGCCCGGTCGTCAATATTCTCCTCGCGCCAGTTCCGGTGCAGGGTGAGGGAGCCGGCGAGCGCATTGCGGCGGCGATTCATGCATTGAATGAGATGCCGCAGGTGGATGTCCTGATCGTCGGGCGTGGCGGAGGAGCGTCGGAGGACCTCTGGGCGTTCAACGAGGAAGCGGTGGTGCGTGCGATTGTGCAATCCAGGGTGCCGGTCGTTTCGGCCGTCGGGCACGAAATCGACGTCACGCTTGCGGATTTTGCGGCGGACCATCGAGCCCCGACTCCCTCCGCGGCGGCTGAGGCGGTTGTGCCCGTGCTGGCCGAAATTCTCGCACGATTCTCTGAGTTGGATGGTCGTCTGCGTCGTCTCCTGGACAATGCGATAAAGATTCAACGGCACCGTCTTGATCGGTCGATCGGCGGACTGGGCGAGATGCGCTTTCGGGTTCACGCGCAGGCCCAGCATCTGGACGATCTGCACGATCGCATGACTGGCAGCGTGACCGAGCGTCTCACCGCCTTGCAGCGCGATCTGGTGGAACATCGGCATGCGCTGCTCTCGAAGGGCCCGCACCATCGGATTCGAGCCGCACGTGTCTTGCTCCCGCAACTGTCCAAACGGTTGGAGCAGGAGGCGCGTCGGGGGATCTTTTCGCGGAGGCAATTGATGGCGGCGCGCGTTGCCGCGCTTGAGGCCCTGAGTCCGTTGGCGATCCTGAGTCGGGGATTTAGTATCCTACGAACGGTTCCTGAAGGGACCATGGTGCGAAGGGCATCCGATGTGATGGTCGGGCAGACGGTTCAGGCCAGACTTGCAGAGGGGCAACTGGTGTGTGTGGTGCGCGAGGTGCTGGGAGAGTCAGTGTCTTGACCCCACCACGTGTGCGGGCAATAATGCGCGATCGGGTGACTGAGCAAAGGGAGTGGTTGTGGCTGCAGTAAAATTTGAATATGCGATGGCGAGGTTGGAGACGATCGTTGCCGAACTGGAAAAAGGTGATCTGCCGCTCGATGATTCGTTGAAAATCTTTGAAGAGGGGATCCGATTATCGAAGACCTGCCTCAAGATGCTGGAAGATGCTGAGCGCAAGGTGGAGATCCTGGTGCAAGAAAAGGACGGAAAGAAACGGATTCAAGCCTTTTCGCCCGGTGAGGATGAGCCGGAACATCCGCAGTCGTAGCCTGATCAATGCGCAGGTTTCCCGTGACCTGCGTCCGCCATCGCCGAATGACCATCGTAGAATATGGTTCAGAAAATCCGTCCAGAGCGAGAACGGCTCGATCGTGTGCTGGTCAATCGGGGATTGGTCGCCAGTCGTGAGGATGCGGCTCGCCTGATCCTGGCGGGTCTTGTCCGGGTTGACGGGGTGGTCGTCGATAAGGCGGCGAAGCTGACGTTGCCGGATGCGGCCGTCGAAGTGACCGGGCCTGCTTCTCCCTACGTGGGGCGAGGCGGTGAGAAGCTGGCGGGCGCGCTGGATGAGTTTCATGTGGATCCGAAGGAGCGGATCTGTTTTGACGTGGGCTGTTCCACGGGAGGCTTTACGGACTGCCTGCTGCAGCGGGGCGCCCGTCGTGTGTATGCCGTGGATGTGGGATACGGACAGTTCGAGTGGCGGCTCCGCCAGGACCCGCGGGTGGTGCTCATGGAGCGGACCAACATCCGCCATCTGCCCCCTGATGCGATTCCGGAACCGATCGACCTGATTGTCATCGACGTGTCATTCATTTCCCTGACGCTGGTCTTGCCCTGTGTTGTGCCCTATCTCAGCGCCTCGGGCTCGATCATCACGCTGATCAAGCCGCAATTCGAAGTGGGAAAGGGACTCGTCGGCCGGGGAGGGATCGTGCGGGACGACGGGCTGCGGCAGGGGGCTGCGGACAAGGTCATTGCCTGTGCCGCGTCTTTGGGGTTGGATCTGGCTGGTCGTATGGAGTCGCCTATCGAGGGGCGAAAGGGAAATCGGGAGATTCTTGCCTGGTTTCGCCACAAGGCCTGACCAGGGCCGAATGGATCAACGCCGGGTCGTGCCTCAACGGGAACGAGGAGGTCTCGCCACCTGTGCGGACGAAAATCCTTTGCTGAAGTTGGCAGAAGGTGTAGGCTGATCCTCAACCTGCGGGTTCGAGTGTTGAGCGCTCGGTTGATGAAGGAGAACGAGGAGACGTATGAAAGTCTTGGTCACCGGTGGAGCAGGGTTTATCGGATCACACGTCGTCGATCGATTGCTTCAAGAAGGGCACGACGTGGTGGTGATTGATAACCTTGTGACGGGCAAGCGGAAAAACGTTCCGAAAGCTGCGCAATTCTATAAGCTGGAGATCGAAAACCCAAAGCTCGAGCGGGTGTTCCGGAATGAACGACCTTCCGTGGTTTTCCACCTGGCCGCACAGATGAATGTCCGGCGCTCGGTTGAGGATCCGATGTTCGACGCACAGGTCAATGTGCTGGGTACATTGAATGTGCTGGAGCAGGCCTCCAAACACGGCGCGCGTAAGGTCATCTTTTCATCATCGGGTGGCGCAATTTATGGTGAACAGCTGGCGTTCCCCGCTCCGGAAACCCACGTGACTCAACCGCTGTCGCCCTACGGGATCAGCAAGCTGTGCGGCGAGCATTATCTGTTCTATTATCAACGAATGAGCGGCATCCAGGTCGTCAGCTTGCGCTATGCGAATGTCTACGGGCCCAGGCAGGACCCGGAAGGCGAGGCAGGCGTTGTCGCTATTTTTATTCAGAAGATGCTGCGTGGTGAGCAAGCCGTGGTGAACGGCAACGGACGTCAGACTCGTGATTTCGTCAACGTCGAGGACGTGGTCGAGTCGAATCTCCTGGCGATGGGCCCCGACGTGGAAGGTGTGTACAACGTGGGAACCGGGATTGAGACCTCAATCAACGACCTTTTCCGCACGGTTGCCGATCTCACCAAGGTGGAGTTTCGCGAAGTGCACGGGCCGGCCAAGCGAGGTGAGCAGGCCCGGAGCGTGATCGATTCCACAAAACTCCATCGGAACTTGGGGTGGGAACCGAAGGTGGATTTGCGCGAAGGATTACGGCGAACCGTCGAGTTTTTTCGTGACGGACTCGGGTAGCGTGCCGGCCTAATAACGCGGGACCGACGGATCGACCTGGGTCGACCAGGCGTCCATTCCTCCGATCAGGTTTTTTACATTTGCGAATCCCTGCTGCAGCAGGAATCCCGTCGCATCCGCGCTTCGCATTCCGTGATGGCACACGGCGATGATTTCGGCATTCCGATCTAATTTGCCAAGCGATTGCTGAAGGGTTGCCAAGGGGACTAAAACGGAACCCTCCAGTTTGCAAATCGCGTATTCCCACGGCTCACGCACATCGACAAGCACGAGTTTGTCGCCGTTATCCAGCCTGGACTTGAGTTCTGTCGGCGTAATGGTAAAGCTCATTGCGGGTACCTCCCTCCTATATGCTGTGGCTGGATCTTAAGGAGCGAGAAAAGGTGGTGTCAACCCTGGTACGACATGGCTCCTCTTGGCGTCCTCAGGCCCTGGTGTGTCTGGGCCAGTGGCGTGGTGCACTCAGGGGATCGAGGTAACATTTGACCAGCGGGAGGCAGATCCTGCCTTGCGGAGGGCCCGTTTTTTGACGAAGTGTGCAAATATTGTCCTGGGAAGCAGCCGTTTCTCGCGTGAACTGGGCGCGAAATCTTACATAACCCATTGATTTGCCAACATACTATAATGCCCAGGTGCATATAGGGGCACGCAATTTGCTTAGACGTAAGGGGGAATTGTGGACGAAGAGAGTGCTGCGATTGCTGTGCTGGTCACGACATCCACGGCAGAAGAGGCAGAGAAGATCGGACGGATGTTGGTTGAACGTCGGCTTGCGGCCTGCGCCAACATTGTGAGTGGTATGCGCTCAATATTTCGATGGGGCAACAAGATCAGTGTCGAGAGCGAATGCTTGATGATCATCAAAACGACGAAGCAGCGCTTTACGGAACTCGAATCGGCGGTGCGACAGCAGCATAATTACGAGGTGCCGGAGATTGTCGCCCTCCCGGTTGTCGCTGGATCAGAGTCCTATTTGAATTGGGTGAGGAGCGAAACTGATAAGTAGTTGAATTTGTAGAGCAAACTTTTGAAAACAAAGGGTTGACCATCGCGACTTAGATCAGTACACTGCCAAATGTCAGCGGTTGGCATTCTTAGGTTGGATCCGTGAAGGGGAGAGCGTCTTATGAGCCAGCAAACGGCCGAAACCAGTGATGCTTATACCGTCGTCGTGTTTCGTGGATCGTCTTCGAAACCGCTGCGGTTTAGTTTCCCACGGAAATTCGTTCGTAAACTCCTGATTTTGGCTGCGATTTTAGTCGTAGCCGATCTGTTGGTCGTCTCCCACTATGTGATTCGGACCGGGGAAGTCTGGCAATTGTCGGCATTTCGGGCAGAAGCCATGGGTGCCCGAGAGCAAACCGCTGCCTTTTCCGCTGCCATCGATGATTTGAAGAAGCGTCTGTCGGTGATGGGCGAAGTGAACCAGCGTCTCCGTGTCATGCTGGGCATTGATGCGACCAAGCCGGCGGGCGATCTGGCCAATGGCCGGGGTGGTGAAGATGGTCCTCTGCCTGACGGCAAAACCGGTCTCCAGGGAACCAGTGCCATGGGGCCAGGAGGGGAACTCCGGCAGCAGGTTTCTGAACTGCGGGAAGGTACTCAAGCAAGCCTGGATTTTTCCACGGAGAGTATCGAGGAAGTCACCCAGCAGGTTCGTGAAAGCTTGGAAGCCCTGACCAAGGAAGCCGCCAATCAGGAAGAAGCCCTGCAAAATTTGACTCAAATCGCTGAGCAGCGCTCGGCGCAGTGGGCCTCCACTCCTTCCATCTGGCCGGTGCGCGGGTGGGTCACCTCAGGATTTGGTCCACGGGTTTCCCCGTTCACGGAGAAGCCGGCTTGGCATGATGGTCTCGACATCGGGGCTCAGGCAAATTCTCCAGTCCAGGCTCCCGCCCTCGGACGAGTGGTCACAGTGGCGTTCGACTCAAAGATGGGAAATATGGTGAAGCTGGACCACGGTTACGGGATTGAAACTGTCTACGGTCACCTGGCGAAATCGCTCGTCAAGGAAGGGCAGCGCGTAAAGCGTGGCGATGTCGTCGCTCTCGTCGGGAGCACCGGCCTGTCGACGGGTCCGCACCTTCACTATATGGTGAAGAAGAACGGTCAGGCCCTCGATCCGACGAAGTTCATTCTGGATTAAACGCCAAGTTTTCCCAACCTTTACTGAGGCTGGGAGCGTTCGTCTCTCCTGCTGTTAGTTCCCTTCCCTGCTTGTCTTTCCTCTTTGCCGCCCATACTGTCTCGCTGGAGTAGTGGTATACTCCCGCCGCGTGATTGTGACCTGTCCGCACCAGATTCCGCAGGTGTGCTTACTATTGCTGTTTCGACGGGGGACTGTGCATGACTGATCTTGAGATAGCCCGTTCCGTTGCTCACAAGCATATCTTTGAAGTTGCCCAGGGGTTGGGCATTCATTCAGACGATCTCCTGCCGTTCGGACGCTACAAAGCCAAGATCTCCCTCGACTTTGCCGAGCGGATACACAATCGACCGCTTGGACGGTACATCCTGGTGACCGCCATCAATCCAACACCGTTAGGCGAAGGCAAGACAACAACCTCGGTTGGATTGAGCATGGCCCTGTGCCGGTTGGGCCACCGCGCGGCAGTGACATTGAGACAGCCTTCGCTGGGACCGGTCTTTGGTATCAAGGGCGGAGGAACCGGTGGTGGACGTGCTCAGGTCTGGCCCATGGAGGATATCAATCTGCATTTCACCGGCGATGCGCATGCTGTCTCGGCGAGCCATAATCTGCTGTCGGCATTTGTGGATAATCATCTCTTTCACGGCAATGCGCTCAAACTGGATCCGCACAGAATCAGGTGGCCACGGACATTGGGTGTGAGCGATCGAGCGCTCCGCGACATCGTGCTCAGTGCGGAGGCGAGACCGCGGCAGGGGCAGTTTGTCATTACCGAAGCATCAGAAATCATGGCGGTGCTGGCGCTGGCCACCGACCATGCCGATCTGCGTCAACGCCTCGGCAGAATCTTTGTCGGCCTGACGGAAAGCGGGGCGATGACCACCGCAGAGGCATTCGGTTGTGTCGGTTCGATGGCCGTACTGCTGAAGGATGCGTTGCTGCCGAACCTGGTGCAGACCTTGGAAGGCACGCCGGCATTCGTGCATGCCGGACCGTTCGGTAACATTGCCCATGGCAACTGCTCTGTTGTCTCGGATCAACTGGCGCTGCGTTGCGCGGAATATGTCCTCACGGAAGCCGGATTCGGCAGCGACTTAGGCGCGGAAAAATTCTTCAACATCAAATGCCGCACATCCGGCCTGCGGCCTGATGCGGGCGTCGTTGTCGCGACGTTGCGTGCGTTGAAGTTGCATGGTGGCGGCGGGACGGTCAAATCAGGATCCCCGCTTCCCCCGGGGCTGACGGAACCGAATCAGGAGGCGCTGGAGCGGGGCTTTGCCAACCTTGAACAGCACATCGCAAACGTGCGGGCTCATGGTGTGCCCGTGGTGGTTGCCGTCAATGCATTTAAAGACGATTCGCCTCAGGAATTGGACTGGGTCTGTGAGCGGGCGTTGGCTGCCGGAGCCTCAGCGGCTGCCGTATCGACACATTGGGCCGATGGCGGAAAAGGCGCGGAAGAATTGGCTCGGGCAGTCGTCAAGGTGGCGGCGCAAGGATCACAGTTCAAGCACCTCTATGATGCGACCTCGCCCATCAAGAAAAAGATCGAGACCATTGCCACCACGATGTATGGGGCGGCTGGGGTGTCGTATTCGGCGCAGGCCGAAAAAGACATCGAATCGGCGGTGCGATTGGGCTTCGAGCAGCTCCCCATTTGTATGGCGAAGACGCCCTTGTCGCTCTCGCACGACCCGGCACTCAAAGGACGGCCATCCGGATTCACCCTGCCCATTCAGGAATTGCGAATTCTCTCCGGGGCGGGTTTTCTCACGGCTGTCTGTTCGGGCATTCAATTGATGCCTGGTCTACCGAAAAAGCCGGCAGGCGAGCGCATCGATATCGATCCCAGATCCGGCGAGATTGTCGGCTTGGCCTGATTCGGCCTAGCGTTGCTTGAGGAAGCGGAAGTATTCGGAGTCGGGACTGACGAGAATAGTGGTCTTGTCTTTGAGGGTTTTGCGATAGGCTTCCATCGTGCGTGTGAATTCGAAAAAGTGTGGGTCCTGCCGGTAGGCATCCGCGTAGATTTTGAAGGCCTTGGCATCGCCGCCGCCACGCAGCTCTTCTGATTCGCGATAGGCTTCGGCCAGAATAATCTCCCGGTCCTTTTCGGCTTCCGATTTGATCTTCTGTGCCTCTTCGGCGCCCTCCGCTCGGTATTGTTTGGCTTGCCGTTCCCGTTCCGCTTGCATGCGTGAAAAGACGGCTTTCTCGTTCTGCTCGGGAAGATCGGCCCGCTTGATCCGCACATCTTGAATCTCAATGCCGTACGCCGACGCTTTCTCATTGGCGCGTTGCGTCACCACGGCCATCAGTTGTGCCCGGGCCGACGACACGATTTCCGCTAGGTCATGTCGGCCTAACTCGACCCGCAATTCGGAATAGATGATGTCATGTAGGCGCTGTAACGCGCCGCGTTGGCTTTGAAACGCTTGGTAGACCTTGAGGGGGTCCGTGATCCGCCATTTGGCAAAGTTATCGAGCAGAAGCGTCTTCTTGTCCTGCGTGATCACGTCCTGCGCGTTGGAATCATAGTCCAGCAGCCGCTTATCGAAATAGGTGACTTCTTCAATGAATGGCACCTTCAGATACAGGCCGCCTTCGGTGACATTTCTGACCGGCTTGCCGAGCTGCACCACAATGGCGTTTTGAGTGACGTCGACAATGTAAAAGGGCGACGCGCCCAGGATCAGCAGTCCGATGATGATGCCGACAAAGGCGATCACAAATCCCTGTTTGCTCATGGTGTCCGCTCCTGCGTCGCGCCGGCTGGGGCCGGCTTGCTGAAACGGTCCAACGGGAGATACGGCAGGGCCCGTTCTCCGCCTTTGCCGTCGAGCACGAATTTGTCGATGTGGGGGAGCACGTCTTCAAGCGTCTCGATGTAGATCCGCTTGCTGATGATGTCTTTCGCCTGGTTGTATTCCTTGAGCGTGGCGAGGAAGCGATTGGTTTCACCCTGGGCGCGATTCAATCGCGCTTGCGCATATCCCTTGGCTTGGTTGACCAATTGCGCCGCCTCTCCCTTGGCTTTGGGAGTGATGTCGTTCCGATAACCCTGCGCCTGGTTGATCAGCTTTTCTCGATCTTCCTTGGCATTGGTCACATCTTTAAACGCCGCGGCCACGGCTTCCGGTGGATCGACGTCCTGTAATTGGACGGCGGCTACCTGCACACCGGTTTTGTACTCATCCAGAATGTGCTGGAGCAGCTCCTGGGTATCATGCTGGATCTGGGCTTTGCCGGTTGTCAGAGCTTCGTCGATCTTGCTCTTGCCGATGACCTCACGCATGGAGGCCTCAGCCGCTTTCCCGATCGTATCGTCGATGTCCGCGACATTGAACAGGTACTCGCGTGAACTTTTGATCTTGTATTGCACGATGAATTCGATGGCCAGGATGTTCATATCGCCGGTCAGCATCAAGGCTTCCTGCGGGATCATCTGCTGGCGTCCCTGCCGGTCGGTGCGAAATCCGATCTCCACCCGGTGTAACTTTGCCACCTTGGGCTGCAAGACGCTTTCGACGACAGGAATCTTCATATGTGGTCCCGGCTCCACCACGCGAACCGGGATGCCGAATCGTTTGACGACGCCCTCTTCATCCGGAGCCACAATAAACGCACTTTGCCAGATGAGGAACACGCTGAAGGCGACCAGAAGCAGATTGCGGAATCCGCCGGTGGGGAGCAGATTGCGGAGTTGGCCCTGGGCCTGCTTGAAGGCCTGATCCAAATCGTCGCCCTTTTTGCTCCAAGGGTCTTTGGGGTCCCAGACCATCGTGTGGCTCAGTTGTTCAGGAGTGGTGAAGATGCTGAGGGACCACCTTAGCAAAGTGGGAACCTGCGAGCAATACTTAAGATGCGCAGAGGTAAAGCAGAGCCGATCGGCATCGTGTCAGCGAGGTGAAGGGGCTTGTCGCTGACGTTCCAGTTCTGAAATTCGGATTTCCAATTGTTGGATCAGCTCCAGAAGACGTTGTTGCGTGTCATTACCCGGGTCGGATTTTTTGTCGATTGCCGATGTGGGAGGATCGATTGGGACGCCGGAACCAGATTTGTCGTGAGACTGCACGGCGAGTGCCTGGTTCGCCTGTTCGAGTTCGGCAATTCTGCGTGTGAGGTCCTCGATGGTTTGGCGTTCTGCCCTGTCGCTTGTAGGGCGAAGAAGAGGGGGCTCGCCGTCCGTTTTCCGCGAGGGGCGGGCATGGTCCGAAAGAAGCGCTGCGTATGGAATCGATAAGGCCCGTTCCGGGTACCGGACGAGGCTTCCCGATCGGGTGTGCATTTGATAGGTGGGCTCCTTGAAGAACAGGGCAAAATCCTGTTGGCCGATTGAGATGCAGGGAGAGGTTCGTACGTACCGCAACGTCTCCCTCACGTCACTGAGGCGGTCGGTGGCGCCAATATCGGACAGGGTTGTGTGTACCGGATGTCTGAAATTGAAGAGGGCAATCGATAACACCTCGCCCCGGATGGCCAAGGCGCCGGAGGTGACCATGCTGCGAGAGTCTGACGCAGGCCTGGTCAGCAGAAACACCACCACTTCTTCGGAATTGGCCTGCGCGAAACCTTCCTGGATCGAAGGCGTCAGCCGGTCGAGGTCGGCCTCGTCAAAGAGAGGCGGCGTTCCGGGAGCCTGGACAAATGAATGTAAGAGGCCGACCTTTTCACGGGCGAGCAATGAGGCCAGTAGCGTGCGAGTCTGCTGTTCGCTGAGCTGTTTCGGGTGAGAGAAGAGCGGTTCCCCCACCCCGCCGGCACATGTCTGCGCCGGTTCTAGACGAACGAGGAGCTCATTCGCATCGTGGATGACTCTCGGGGCCGGACCCGTTGATACGCAGCCGGTGATCAGGGCTGCGAGAAGAACGGTACGCATCAGGTGGCCGGCAGGTCCTCTTACCATGTGAGCATGACACCAGCTAACGAGCAACACGTCACGTCTGATTCGTCGGAACAAAGGTCACATGTTCGTTCAGGCCTGGCATGGGTCCGACTTTCCGAATGCCTGCTTTCGTTCCCTTGTAATACGGAATCGTGGTGGCCGGATCGACATAGTCGGTCGTCAAACTGTTCAGCCAGCCTTTCGGATGCTCAAATAACATAAACACATGTCCTGGCGCATTCGAATCGGTCACCACGGCCATTGCCGAGACCGATCCATAGGGATTGAACAATTCGATCAGATCGCCGTTGGTGATGTCGAGGCTATGCGCGTCCTGCGGATGAATTTCCACATGCGGGAGCGGCTCGCGACCCATCACATAGGGTTTGCGGGCATCGTCATAGAGCGTTTGCCAGCCGTGATTGGCCCGCCCGTTGTTCACCCAGAACGGGTATCGGTTGTCGGCCATGAGGGCTTGTATCTGCGGGGGGAATCCTGGCCAGGCCGAAGGAATGAACGTGAACCGCTTCTCATCCATGTAGAGGCGCGTCGTGCCGACCGGCATGCCGTTGTTCATTCCCTGCACTGGTGTTTGCACGCCGTTTGTGCCGAGTGCCTTCAGCATGGCATAGGTCGTGTCCCCATAGTCTTCCTGCGCACCCTTCACGCCGGCAGCGGCGGCACGAAAGACCTCTTCGTCACTGGTCCAGGTGAATCCTGAAAAACGAGCGGCTATGTCCGCCTTGCCGTCGGCACGGTACGCGACCTCTAGCCGCTGCGCCATGCGTGCCATGATTTTCCAATCCGGTTCGGCAATGCCCGGCGCGTCCATGAACTGCTGGTAGAGCCGGAGTCGCCGTTCCCCGTTGATGGAGGTGAGATTCATTTCGCCCCATTGGGCAGCGGGCAAGACGAGGTGGGCATACTGGGTGGTCTCGGTCGGGTAAATATCCTGCACGATGAGAAACAGGCCGCCCTTGTCGAGCGCGGTCATGACGGCCGCAACCTTGTCCTCGAGGCTGCCGCCGCTGGTCGCGTCCAGGGCCTGATTCACGAGCGCGGTGCGTTGAGCGAGGGAGGTGCGGAATTGTTGCGCATTCAAGGTTCCGCCCACAGGATTGCAGCCGGCGACCCAGAATACTTTGGAGGCTCCGCCTTTCACGGCGACTTCATCCACATTGACTGGCGGACGTTGCCCCGGATACGGCGGCCGACTGTAGCCTTCCTGATGTCCGCCCAATCGACCGCAGCCGGTGCCCGGTTTGCCGAGGTTACCGGTGAGCAACGCAAGATCGACTACCGAGGCCACGTTTTCATAGTTCTTGAGCCCCCAGATCAGGCCTTTCTCGTAGAGGAACAGAGTTCGGCGTCGCGCCGCCATGGCCTTGGGTTTGGCGATCCATTCTGCCGCCTGCCTCATCTGGGCTTTCGAAATGCCGGTCAGCTGTACCGCTTCATCGAGACTCTGGGCGAGATTGGTTTGTTGGAACGCCGCGAAGTTGTTCGTTCGTTGGTTGATGAAGTCCTGATCCTGCCAGCCCTGTTCATGGATCAGGCGTGAGACCGCATTCAGGAGGGCAATGTCGGTGCCGTTGTTGATCTGCAGATGGAGAACGTTGTCCTTCCCTGCATGCGCTTCCGCCACCGCCACCGTCGAAGTTCGCCGCGGGTCCACGATGATCATTCTGCCGCGCGCATGAGGTTCTCCGGGCAACAGCTGGTGCTTCAGCGACAACGTACCACCGCCGAGATTGGGCAACATATGCTCGAGAAAGTAGATCGATTGGGTTTCATAGGAGTTCGCGCCGACCAGGACGATCGTATCGGCCAACTCGGCATCGAGGTACGCTGACGGAAGAGGGGCGATCCCGGCGTCACCGGAGGCGAACACTTCACTGTTGTAGGCGGGACGGTTGTGGATCGAAGCCATCTTCGTACCGATGCCGGTAAAGAAAAAGGAGCCGACGGCCCAATTATTCTCGAATCCCCCGCCGCCGCCGCCGTGGTCGAAGCATTTCATGGCTATGGCATCCGGACCCCATCTGTCCATATTGGCTTTGATCACGCGGGCGCCCAATTCGATCGCCTCGTCCCAGGTCGTGGGCAGGCGGCTGTGCCCGCGATACAGCAGTGGATGGGTCAACCGGTCCGCTGTGGGACGGTCGGGAGCATAGAGGACGTCGCCATGCGTGCCGCCACGGATGGAATGGTTTCCTTTGTTCACGACGCAGTCTTTGTCCGGCAAGACGACGACGTTGAATCGCCGGCCGTTTCGCTCGGTCACGACACTATGCATGGCCGGTGAGATCCAGGTCCCGGCTTGCTCCGGCTGCTGGGTTCTGTAGTCGGTTTGCAAGGCATTCTGGTGGGGCAGCGCTCCGCCTTCTTTGCCCAGCGGCCATTTGTAGACCTTGTAGCCGCAGCCCACGATGCAGTAGGAACAGACGGTCGTGAATTGTTGGGCATCGGCGGGAGGAACGGGAACCCGGTCTTCGCCGTGATAGATGGAACTCATGCGCGAGATCTCCTCTTCATGCAGTCTCCGATTAGGCTAAGACGTTCGCCTGGCGCCCGTACAGTAAGCCTCTGATTCCCACGGCGAACACGTCGCCTGCTGCATCGACTTCGAGTTCGAGCTGGGGCAGGTTGTCCGTTGCCTGCCCGATGATCAACAGGCCTCCCTTCTGGGCGTCGAACATGGCGTAATGAAGCGGGCAATGGAATGTCGCGCTGTCCGGCCGAAAGCTCAGGATGCCGCCCATGTGCGAGCAACGCCGGCTGAAGGCGACGATGTCTTTGTCCGGGCCGACTCCATTCACGACCGGTCGCCCCAGTTTCAGGAGCATGACCGGCGAGGCGTGATCTGGATAGGTGGTCAGCTGTTCACGGCCGATTTCCAGTTGTCCGAGGGACGCCAGCTTCAGCCGAGGATACGGAAGGGTGGTCTTCAGCGTGGTGAGTTCGCCACTCTCAGCGGCTTGCGTGAGCGAGGGGAGGGCGTCTGCCGCACAGGCCCCGCCGACGACGCAGGCCCCGAGTTTCAGAAAGTGTCTTCGCGAGACGTCACTCATCATATCCTCCTGATGGTCCTGCAGCATTGTCGCTACAGGGCGTATTGAAAGCGGGAGAAGACTTCGTAAATCGAGCGTTCAACGCTGGTCGCCTGCGTCCGGTTGGCAAGAAATCCGCCCATGGAAGCATAGGCGGCTCCAATATCGAGATTCAGATTCTTGGCGATGTTATAGGTCAGCATGGCGCCTGTTTCGGTCCCCATGTAATGGGTGCCGCCGCGGGCTCCAAACTCGCGAGATCGAGCTGCAGCAAAATAGGCGCTTTCCAACGTGCCGGTCAGCCGGGGCACGATGGGGAATTTCAACTGGGCCTGCACCGTCATCAGACCGGCTCCGCCATTGTTCAAATTGACGCCGAAGTCATTCACGTCGCCCGGTGCGTTCGCATTGAAAATATGTGAATAGCCCCAATAGCCGTTGGTGCCCAGAATGGCTTCCGGCGTGGTGAATTGGTTCGACGTCTGTCCCGCCTTGTCCCCGGACGCATAGAGGGCGAACAGATTCAAGATCGTCGGCCCGATGGGCATCGACCCCTCGAATTTTCCTGAATAGCCGGTGTGGTTGTTGCCCGTCAGCCCTGTGCCGATGCGGCCGCTGTTGAGCATGAGGTAGGCGTTCCATGCGCCACCGAAGAGGCCGCCGGATGCCGTCAGCGCGGCCCAGCTTTCGTGTGTGTCTCCGATGGAGATGTGTTCCGTTTTCCCCAGATTCAGGCTGTAAAAGTGGCCGCCGACTTTCATATCGTAGGCGCCGAGCTTGACGGGCCGGTTGTAATCCGCTACCCACATGTCGCCGTCTTTGCCGAACCCGGTTCCAATGGTGCCGGCTTTCAGGTCTGAGGCAATCCGGTAAAAGCCGAGGCGGTAGTCGCCGTCCCCTGCCTTTCCGCCCAGCGACGCACCGCCGACGAAAAAGTCCCACTCACCATCCCACAAGACCCGGCCGACCTGATCGATGGTCGGAAGAATGCCGACCACCAGGGTGTGATTTTCGATCGGGGTGACGTAGACATACCCGTAGCGGATGCCGCGGGCCTGCAGGCGATTGAAGGCATTCGGAGTGCCGCCGGCGTTGGCGCCGCTTTCTCCGCGAGGGTCACTGGCTGCCGGACTCGATCCGCCGAAGCCGCCTCGATACTCCATCTGCATGTAGGCCCCGACATTGCTGGAATCCTTGTGTTGAAGATCGAGCGCCAGGCGCATGCGCTGGCGAAAAAAATCGTAGCCGGTGGTGTCTCCATAGTTCAGTTTGCCGGTACCGGTTCCTGCCGTCGGCAGACTCCCATTATTGATACCGCTGGGGATATTGCTGGCATTGTACATCACGCGATATTGCGCCCAGACGCGTAGCCGGAGATGTTCCACCGGGACGGCATAGGCATTCTCGTTGGCCGGTTCCGGAAACGGCAGATTGTCTGCTTGTGCGGGGGTGACTGTGAACAATGCGACTGAGCCCACCAACAGGACGCACGAAAGCGCTGTGAATGCAGATAGCCAACGACGATGCATGAGCGGGGCATGGCTCCTTTGTGTGAGGTGTGACGATCAACGCGAGACGGTACTGATACATGAATGCATGGAGATGTGTCTATGCGTTTTTGCGACGGACTATCCGGGGAGATGCCGTCGGGCAGAGAAACGAATGTTAAGAGAATCGTGAGAGGAGTAGGTAGGCCAAGGCGGCGAAGCCTCCGGCGGCGGGCAGGGTGATGACCCAGGCCAATACCATGTCGCGCACGGTGGTCCAGCGCACAGCCGTCACGCCCTTGAGGAGTCCGATACCGATAATGGCGGAACTGCTGACATGGGTCGTTGACACCGGCAGGCCGAGCCAGCCGGAACAGAGCACGAGCGTCGACGTGGTGAGATTTGCCGTCAATCCTTCCGCATGGTCCATCCGCGTGACCTTTTCGGCCAGCACCTCGGTGACGCGTAATCCGCCCACATAACTTCCCAGGCCCATTGCGACGGCCACTCCTCCGAAGGCCGAAAACTGCAACCAGGTGCTGGGCCACGTCGCCGTCGTGCTGCCGAGCAACAGCATTGCGACGATTTTCGGTGCGTCGTTCGTGCCGCGTGCAAACGATGCGAGCCCGCTGGAGAGCCAATGGATCGTATCGATGCCGACGGTCAATCCGCGCAGCCCTGCGCGGTCACACTGCGCCGGCACCGCGACGACCGGTTGGCCGAAACCTGTGCTTTGAAACACAATTCGCGTACTGCCCCGAGCATCAACGGTAAAGAGTGCGCGTGAGGCCGGCATCAGGCACAGGCAGGATCCTCCCCATGTTGCCGCCGTCCGTCGTATGGCCGGATGCAAGAGCAGCGAAAGCCCGAAGGCGAGGAGTGGACTCACCAGCAAGGGAAGTGCGATTTTCTTGCCGATGGCCATCCACAACAACCCTTCTCCCGCAAACGCGATCAGGCCGGTTCCCACGATCGCACCGGTGAGTGCATGCGTTGTCGACACGGGGAGCCCGGTTCGTGACGCCACGAGGACCCAGGCCATCGCACCAAACAGAATGGCCAACGCGATGGTTGGCGAAAGAATGGTGCCGGTTTGCAAGAGACCGTTGCTGAAGGTCTTTACCATCGCCCCCGCGACCAGGGTGGCGAATCCGGCTCCCGCGACGGTCCAGGCCGTTCCCCACAGAATCGCCGTCCGGTAGTTGGTCACGCCACTGCCGACCAGCGTAGCGATGGCTTTTGACACATCATTGGTGCCATTGGCATAGCCCAACGCCAACACGAGCGCAAAGGTCAGCAGAGAGAAATCCATGCGGTCTCTTGTGCGGAATGGTCAACCAGTTGAGCCAGTGAGGCTGCAGCGAAGTGAGTCCGCCGAGGTGTGCTGGACAAGTGAGGTGAGACAGGCACAGGACTGAGCACGAAGCTGGGCGGCGGTTTCAGCATCTGCTTAGGTCACCACGCCGCCGCACGACGACCCTGCTCCCGCCGTGCAGCCGTAACAATGATTGCCGGTGACGATCTTCCGGTGATGGAGACGTGTCGGATCAAAGTTCCGAATGTGCGCGGGGGCATCCGATTGCACCGGAAGTTCAAGCATCTGATTGAAATCGCAGTCATACAGTGTGCCGTCCCAGCCGACTGAGAGGGTATAGCGACACATCACGCCGGGGACAGCAGCGGGGTTGTAGGCATTCGTCAGTCGCTCCATGTACCCCTGGTAGTTACCGCTGTCCAGTAAGAATTCCAGAAACCGGCTGACCGGCATGTTCGTGATCGTATAGAGGTGGTTGAATTCCACGCCATGTTTTGTGCGCAACTCTTTCCGGAATTGGGCCTCAATCGACTCCTGTTTGGGAGGGAGGAACGCGCCGACAGGGTTGTGCACGAGATTCAACAGCAACCCGCTTCCCTCGCGTCCGTAGCCGAGTTGGTTCAGCAAGCGAAGCGCCTCCATGGACTTGTCGAAAATGCCCTCACCTCGCTGCGCGTCGGTCTGGGCGGCACGGTAATAGGGAAGAGAGGCCACGATCTCCACCCGGTGCGCCGCGAGAAAGGTAGCCAGGTCTGCCTGGGAAGGCAACAGGAGCACCGAGAGGTTGCATCGGTCCATCACATGTCGGTTCATCGCACGAGCCTGCTCAACCAGCCAGCGGAAATTGGGATTGAGTTCAGGCGCGCCACCGGTGATGTCGACGGTTGGAATGTCAGTCCGTGCCAAGGCGGCGATGCATTGCTCGGCGGTCTCTCTGGTCATGCGTTCGGTGCGGTCAGGCCCCGCGTCCACATGGCAGTGGCGACAGGTTTGGTTGCAGAGCTTGCCCACATTGACTTGGAAGACCGTGATGCCGGTCGCCTGCAGCGGAGACAGGCCACTGTGCCGGAGCTGTTCCTCAAATGCCCGGCACGTCCCGATCTCTGCGAGCACTTTCAGTTGTTCGGCAGAAGCGGCAAGCGGTTTGTGTTGGCCCACGAGCGTCAGTGCCATCGCGAAGTCTTGTACGTAGTGTGAGGCACGCTCATGGCCGGTGTTCTGGTCTCACGGCTTATGCTGCATGGTGAGCAAGGTTGAGGTCGGGAATCGCAATTCGCAGCATCCAAAGTCCAGCACCTGTTCGCCGCGGCTCTTCAGCGCGCGTTGGACGGTCGGGTCCACTCGATAACAGACCTGTTTGCCGTGTCGGTGCCCCTCCACCAAGCCGGCATCCCGAAGAATCCTGAGGTGATGGGAGACATGTGGCTGCGAGCAACGGAGGATGTCCGTGAGGTCGGTGACACACTTTTCGCCCAACAACAGTGATTCCAGGATACGCAGACGCGTTTCATCGCCCATGGCCTTTAAGACTGCGGCACATTCACGCGGGGTCGTGAGGTTGGCGATGGGATGGCGTGGCATCAGCAGCAATTCCCTTCAGGCGAGCAACTGACCGCCTCGCCCTCGACCTCCCGCGAGCTTCGGTGGTAGATCGTAAAGTACGGGCGGTAGGCGTTCTGCGTCAGGACGTGAAGCGTTTTTGAGCAAATTTCCAACGGCACGCCGCGGTAATACTGATGATGGTCGTCGTCTTCGGCACTGATGATCGGCCCCGTGAGAATGGCGTAAGCGCCCTGCCAGACGCAGGGCTTCTCTTCGGGTAGGATTGCGCACCAGCGGGGATCGGCCGCATCGAGGGTGATTGGAGCCGGCCCGATGAGAAAGAGTGAACGCAACGGCGCGCTCCGCAGGAGCTGCGCGCATTGTGCATCGACTGGTTGCGGGACCCCGCGTGTATATCGTTGGCCCAGTTCGTCTGTCACGGTGGAGAACGGTCCGCACAGGGTGGCATAGAGCGGAGCCTCTTTTCCCGCCGCGTCCGGGAGCTTATACCCCGTCAGGGTCACGGAGAGGAAATGCACGCCGTCGATCGATTGCCAGGTAGCGGACTTGATCTGGTGCACGGCGCGAAAGCCGGCATCCACCATTCCGCCGATGTAGTCCTGGACTTGGAGCGCTCCAGAAAGGCAATCGCCCCACTTGGCGGCATCGTGTACCAGGTATTGCGGCACCACTTGGTCCGAGACGATGTCCGAGATCGTGAAGCGGCCACCGGGTTTTAAGACACGGTACATCTCGCGGAACACTTTGCGTTTGTCAGGGGCCAGATTGATCACGCAGTTGGAAATGATCAGGTCAACGCTGGCGTCCTCAACCGGCATGGTATCGGCCATGCCCTTGCGGAATTCAGTGTTCGGCTGTGGGTAGCCGAGATTTGCGGCAACGACGGGGGCGTGGCGGCGGGCAATCTCCAGCATGGTGTCGGTCATATCGATGCCGATGACCCGGCCGGCAGGCCCCACGCGGCGCGCCGCTTCGAAGCAATCGATGCCGCCGCCCGACCCGATGTCCAACACCGTTTCACCGGACTGCACCGTGTCCAGTCCTGCTGGTGTGCCGCACCCGTAGGAAATGTTTAGGACCGCATCCGGAATGAACGAGCGCAGATCGTCGAAGTTGTATCCCGTCGGGCAGCACATCTGCTCGCCTGTCGAGGCGGCGCGCGCATAACGCTCGCTGACTTTTTGGGTAATATCGTCGGTGGCCATGGGATTCCTCTGAGTGTCGAGCAACTAGAGAGATGTCTTTATCTATCAACCATTCGCATCCGAGGTCAATCGGGTCGGTGGTTGGTTGTGGTGGGTGTCTTGCTGCAGGAATTGCGTGACAGTGTGGTAACGAGATCGCATTGAGATGGGACGCGTCGCGATGATCCCGCTGGTGCAGGGGCAGCCGAGCGGCCGCCCCTGCGTCTCCGCGCGACCTGCAACGACTACTGCATCGAGGCCATCGGCTTTTCGACGATATCGCCCTTCATCGGCCCCAGCGCACCCAGCAACTCGTTTTTCTCCTTCTCCGGCACCTTGAACTTGTTCAGTGTGGCGACCAGGTCGCCGACCAGCGCATCGAAGTCGCTGCTGCTGACGCCCATGCCCGCATGGGTGCTCTTCATGTCGCGGCCGGTGTAAGTGCAGGGGCCGCCGGAGGCCTGACAGATCTGATCGACCAGCATGGATTTGAGCCGCGGGATGTTGGCATTGGCAAACTTCCCGTTGATGCGGGTGTCGCCTGCCACGCGTCCGACAAAATCATCGACTACCGCGGTGATGGCGGTTTTGCCGCCCAAGCGGTCGTACAGGGATCTTTCCGCAGCGGTCGTACCGGCGGGCGACGAGCCCATGGTGTTGCAGGCCGAGACGGTCAGCGCAAGACCGAGAACCATGGCAAGTGATGCAATGCGGTGAGACATGATGTGTCCTCCTGGTTAAGATGCTGTATGGCGGGCCGCCGTGTCGGCCTCTCTGTGTGTGATTACGAAGGCTGAACGTAATTGGATCTACGGCACATGAAAAAGTGCCGTTGCGCCACGCTGAGCCCGGTGCTACAGTTTCGCCTGATTCGGGCACAGATCGGACATCCGAGGGAACGGGTGCCCTCGTAGCACTTTACGAGGACACCCATGTGTGACACCCAGACCGTGGCCAACGCACCATCGATTCACGAGCAGGAATGGGCGGGACTCCTCGCCCGTATTGCCGTCGGAGACCAGTCCGCACTGGCGGAGCTGTATGATGTCAGCAGCGCGAAGGTCTTCGGCCTGGCGATGAAGATACTCGGGGATCATGCGGCCGCCGAGGAGACGACCCTGGATGTGTATACACAGGTGTGGCGCCGGATCTCGACCTATGACGTGGAGCGGGGCACGCCGGGGAGTTGGCTCATGACGCTCGCGAAGAATCGGGCCATCGACCGATTTCGGAGCAGCTATCTTGAGCGGGGCCGGCAGGTGCCACTCGAAGAAGCGGCCGAGTTGCCGGGACGCGAAGAGACGCCTGAGCAATACAGCGCGGGGCAGGAACGGCAACGTCTGGTGCAGGAGGCGCTGGCAACGCTCTCCGTGGAGCAACGCCAGGCAATCGCGCTGGCCTACTATTGAGGCTTGAGTCAGAGCGAAATTGCCGATCAGCTCAAGTTGCCGTTGGGGACGGTGAAGACGCGAGTGAGGCTGGGGTTGATCAAATTACGCGAAGTCCTCGCACCGCATGGGGAGGGGTTGTTGTCATGACCGATCCTCGCCGCGATCAGGAATTGGCCGAACTGGCGGCACTGTATGCACTAGAGGCCCTTGGCGACGACGCGCAGCGGGAGTTCACGCGTTCGTTGGAGACCGCCTCCGCTTCGACACGGGAAGACGTGGCGGCGTTTCAAGGCGTGGTGCAGGATCTGGCGTTCAGCGGCCCGGCCATCGCACCACCGGCTTCTCTCAAAGCGCGGCTCATGGCAAGAGTTGCGCAAGAACCGCAGGAGGCCGCCGAGGCAACAGGCTTCACCTTCGTCCGCAGCAAGGGGGTGGCTTGGCAGGAATTGGCACCGGGTCTGTCGATGAAAGTGTTATTTCACGATGCGGCGGCGGCGCGTACGACCATGTTGTTGAAATTGGCTCCCGGTGGCACACTGATCGGGCATCGCCACCCGCAGGTGGAAGAGTTCTATGTGCTGGAGGGAAGCTGTGTCTGCGCCGGTGAGTTTCTGCAGGCCGGGGATTACCATCGTGCGGAGGCAGGCACGGTTCATCCCGTTACCTCAAGCGAACAGGGTTGCCTGGCCCTGGTCATGACCTCGTCAAAGAACGAACCGATCAGGTAACCGATCGAATCGCTACGGTTTCCCACCCGGGTGCCTGAAGAACACCAGCCAGTAGAGGGCCACGTTCACGAACAGCACGACCATGCCCAGCAAGATTTGAATCTCGCGGGTCAGTGTCGCGGGATAGAGTAGCGCTGGAAGGTAGCGGCCGATGAAGTCGGCTCCGTCGGCCGATTCACCCGCCAGGGCGCGTAAACGGTTTTCAAGCGGTGTCAGCGGACAAATCCAACCCATGAATTCGACCAGGGCGCCCCAGGCTACTGCCGGCAGGTGGATCCACACCATCCCTCGCCATTTCACCAACAGCAGCCCGCCACCGATCACGAAGAGGACAAAGCCCAGGTGCAGCAGCAGGACCAGGTCGACGCCGATTCGATACCACATTGCCGATAGTCTGGAGCAACCTGGCGATGAACGCAACGAGCGGCAGACTGTCTAAAACATTCGAAGCGTGGCGCTTGGTTCGGATGGCGCGGGATAGAGAAGATGACCGGACCGGACTATCGCGAACGCCGTGAGTCGGTGCTGCTTGACGTGGCCGGCGCTGAGAATATGCGTGACCTCCCAGCCGTGTGCGACCAGCGCATCGGCAACTAACGAGCGATGGCACCGCCAGGGGACGGCTTCTGCGCACATGATGGCGGTTCGTTCATGTTTGCCATGGGCCATCAACTCGTCGAGTGCCCTGTCAAATTCTTCCGTCTGCATATAGTCGGCGTACCCTCGGAAACTGGCGTTTTTCCATCCGTTGTTAGGCGAATCAGCGCGCGCCGTCCGACGCCCGCCCAGCATGGGCATTTCTTCATACGAGAGTCCCGCCATAGGCAGGTTCTTGGCCAAGGCCACCGAATGAAAATGAGGATACCGTCGGGAACCAGGGTAACGGCGGATATCGATCAGCCGTTGGATGTCGTGGCGTTGGAGGAGAGCAAGAAGCTCCTCGCCTGAACGGGTCGAGTGGCCAATGGTCCAGAGTCGTCGAGGAGGCGTGGTGAGTTCTTGGCGCATTACATGGAGGCGAGAACGTCTCGCGGCGCAGCATGATCGTAAAACGGAAGGGGCAATTGGAGGCTCGGCGCAGCGACGGCCAGGAGCGCCCAGATCGTCAACTGTTCGGCATCCTCCAGAATATCGACCGGCACTTCGTAATATTGTGTGAGCCGTTGCTTGCGATTGGGTCGAAAGGGCTGCATGCCGCGCGACGCATAGTCAGGTTGGGTCACCCCGGTGGTCTTCAGGTACAGACGGCCTTTGTGAATGATTCCAAAGAACGTGTCGCGTTGATAGAGACCATGCCCGCCGAACATGGCGTTGCACCTCAGCTGGGGAATCTGCCCGAGTTGGTCTAAGACAAAGTCTTTGAAGCTGTCGGCACGCATGCGCCAGGCACCTTAGTTCGTGTTTCCTGCGCGGATAGGGCGGGCCGGTCCCGCACATGCTCACGGCAGACACCGATCGGCCTTCCACGTTCCAGAGAGAGCGGCGTGAATCGTGACCACGGCGTGGAGTCCTGGTCATTGATCGGGATCTCCTCCGCCGTGACGCACTGTGCAACATTCCCACCTTCATTTCAATGCCTGGAGCGAGTCTCGAAGTTCTCGGACTTCCGTCGCAAACAGGTCCAGATGCTGACTACGTTGTGGCTGGTCATCCTTGAATTTCCACGTCCGTTTGAAAATCGCCCACAGTTCCTTGTTATGCGTCACCACCAGGTCATAGGCCGGTAACTCACGCTTGTTCTTGTCGACGCAGCAAATGGTGTTGTCGAAGGCGTGCAGCTGATTGTGCAGATCGTCAAGCGGCTGGTCCTTGCCTCGGCCCTGTTGGCCTGCCTTGGCAGATGCTTCCATCATCGTGGTCAAGTTGAGCAAGGTTTCAACCGTGCTTCCACCCTTGGCCTTCTCGGTGAACTCCTTGGCATGAGGGTAGAACAGATAGCTGCATCCGCCGGTCGTGAGGAGGACGACGCCGAGGAGGCTGCTGAACATGAGCTGTCGCATGAGAACACTCCTTTCTAGAAATGGAAACATAGGCTGTCGGCCTGCGTGTGTCGTTGCATCGGCACTGCTTCGACGAGCGGTAACCCTACCCCACTAGCGGAGGCTTGAGAACTAGGGGATTGTCTAGTGGGGGGCGCGGGGCGGAGCGCGCACAGTAGCAGGAGCGGTTCACCTACATTCGGAGGACGGTATGCGTACGTTCATGACAGCATGTGTCGTCGGGTTCTGCCTGTTCACTAGCCT
>ERZ724514.65-NODE-65-length-41481-cov-8.848597_pt1 | contig 41481 bp, 39 predicted proteins | sample MGYA00376047_ERZ724514 | MGnify/ENA primary metagenome ERZ724514 (study PRJEB28724, sample SAMN07190883) | activated sludge metagenome | isolation source: activated sludge of sewage treatment plant in Hong Hong | place: Hong Kong | collected 2016-03-17 ...
CTGCCCGACCATTCGATGTCGGGGTTCTCCAGACTGACCGCGAAGGACATCTCGGTCTCGACGCTGTCGACACCGAGCAGTGCAAACAGCGCGATCAGGTTCGGGTAAGTCTTCTCGTTGAAGACCAGGAACCCGGTGTCGACCGGGTGCGTCTTGCCTTCGAGCGTGACGTCGACGGTGTTGGTGTGGCCGCCGAGGTAATTACCGGCCTCGAACAGGGTCACCTCGTGCCGGCGTCCGAGCAACCAGGCGGTGGCAAGGCCCGAGATGCCGGCGCCGACGACGGCGATGCGTTGTTTGTCTTTCATCGTGGCCTCTTATTCGTTGGAGCCGAAAAGTTCGGCGTAGGCCGAATGGTTGTGGATCGACTCGAAGTTCTCCGAGGCAACCTTCCATTCCGCGATGCGCGGCTCGCTCATCAGGCGCAGCGCAATGTCGCGCACCAGATCCTCTACGAATTTCGGGTTGTCGTAGGCGCGTTCGGTCACCCACTTTTCGTCGGGGCGCTTGAGCAGGCCGAAGACTTCACACGATGCCTCTTCCTCGGCCAGACGGACGAGTTCCTCGATCGCCATCGGCGAGCGCAGTTTCGCTTCCAGCGTGATGTGTGAGCGCTGATTGTGGGCGCCGTAATCGGAGATCTTCTTCGAGCAGGGGCACAGGCTGGTCACTGCCGCCGTCACGCGCAGGGTCAGCGTGGAGCGCTGCCCTTCCGGCCGGTCGATGATCAGCGTCGCGTCGTAGTCGAGCAGGCTTTCGACGCCCGACACGGGCGCGGTCTTGCGGATGAAGTAAGGGAAACTCATTTCGATGCGGCCGCTCGATGCATCGAGGCGGAGCAGCATCTCCTCGAGCATGGCGAACAGGCCTTCCTGCGTCAGCGCGCCGCGCCGGCCTTCGAGCAGTTCGACGAAGCGCGACATGTGGGTGCCCTTGACCTCGGGCGGCAGGCCGACGGTCATGGTCAGGTTGGCGACGGTATTCAGCATCTCGCCACTGGCGGCTTGCAGTTGCAGCGGGTAGCGCAGCCCCCTGACGCCGACGTTCTGGATGGCCAGGCGCCGGGTGTCGGCGGCCGACTGGACGTCGGGCAGGAAGAAATGTTCGGGTGCGTTCATGACACGGGCTCCTTGGGGTTGGGGCGGTCGTTCTATTTGAGAAGTTCGTCGATCTTCTTCAGCAGATCCCTGTCATCCGGCTTGGTGAAGCTGGAGTAGGCAAAGACCTGCGAGGCATCGCGATTGATCAGATACTTGTGGAAGTTCCACTTCGGCTTGCTGCCGGTGATTTCCGCCAGTTTCAGGTAGAAGGGGTTGGCGTCCCGGCCCTTGACCGTCGTCTTAGCGACCATCGGAAACTCGACGCCGTAGGTCAGGCGGCAAAAGTCGGCGATCTCCTTGTCGCTGCCGGGTTCCTGCTCGCCGAAGTCGTTGGACGGGAAGCCGAGCACGACCAGACCCTTGTCCTTGAGCCGGGCATAGAGCTTCTCCAACCCCTCGTATTGCGACGTGAATCCGCAAAAGCTAGCGGTATTGACCACCAGGATGACCTTGCCGGCGTACTGGCAGAGCGGCATCGGCTTTCCGTCCTGCAATGCGGGAAAGGTGTGGTTGAGCAAGGGCGGGCATTCCGCGGCGGACAACACCGGGACGACACCCAGCGTCAGCAGTCCGCCTACCAGCGCGCAGCATTTCAGTTTCTCGATCATGTTCAACCTTTCTAAGTTTTGTCATGGACAATTATTAATTTTGTCCGTACTATAGGCACCGAAATCAGCATTGTCAACGATTTGTCTAACATTTGTTCAGGACAATTATGAATACTCCGAGCTTCAGCATTGCCGCCGTCGAACGCGACACAGGTCTGTCCAAGGACGTACTGCGCGTCTGGGAGCGCCGCTACGGCTTTCCTGTCCCCGGCCGCGACGACCATGGCGAACGCGTCTATCCAGCCGAGCAGGTCGAACGCCTGCGGCTGGTCAAGCGCCTGATGGATGCCGGGCACCGGCCCGGAAAACTGCTTGCGACACCCACCGAGGAACTGAACGCGTTAGCCCCGCGGCGCTCGGAACCGCCGGGGGCGGCCTCCGGCGCCGACGCAGCCGCGGAACTCGGCGACCTGATAGCACTGATCAAGCAGCATGACGGCGCCGCTTACCAGCAGGCGATGCAGCAGCGGCTGGCCCGCCAGGGGCTGGAACGGTTTGTACAGGACACTGTCGCCCCGCTCACCCGCCACGTCGGGGAAGCGTGGGAGGAAGGCAGCATTGAGGTCTTCGAGGAGCATCTCTTTACCGAACTGACCAAGCGCCTCCTGCGCCAGGCGATCGCCACCCTGCCCGGGGGCATGCGCAGCCCGCGCATCGTCCTCACCAGCGTCCCGGACGAACCCCACGTCCTCGGCCTGCTGATGGCCGAAGCGTTGTTCGCGCTGGAGGGCGCCGAGTGCATCCCGCTCGGCACGCAGATGCCGCTCCTCGAAATCGCCCGCGCCGCCGCCGCCCATCGCGCCGACATCGTCGCCCTGTCGTTCTCGGTCGCCTTCCCGAAACGCCAGATTCCCGGCCTGCTGCAACAGTTGCGCACGGTCTTGCCAGCCGAGGTGGCATTGTGGGCCGGTGGTGGCGGCGTCAAGCGCCTGCCCGAAGTCGCGGGGGTGGAACTGCTCGTCTCGCTTGAGCGTTCGCTGGTGGCGCTCGAGGCGTGGCGACGGAAGCAGATGTAATCCTCCCCGCATGCGAAAACCCCAAGTCGCGCGCAAGACCCTATAGAATGGAAGCCTTCCTGAAGCCGCCGGCGACCTGGTCGAAGTGGACTATCCCGCACCCGAGTTCGAATCGAAAATCTGCCCTCCGGAGCAGTTGACCGCGCGCGTCGCCCGCCTGGCGCACCCTCTGGTATTCACCAACGGCTGCTTCGACATCGTGCACCGCGGCCACGTCACCTATCTCGGGCAGGCGGCAGCCCTCGGCGGCAGCATGGTGGTTGCGCTCAACTCCGATGCCTCGGTAAGGCGTCAGGGCAAGGGCGACGGGCGGCCGGTGAACACGCTCGCCGACCGCCTGGCGGTAATCGCCGCGCTCGGCTGCGTTTCCCTGGTTACCTGGTTCGACGAGGACACACCGCTTCGGCGCATCATCGAATGCCGCCCGGAAATCCTGGTCAAGGGCGGCGACTGGCCGCCGGAGAGGATTGTCGGCAGCAGGGAAGTGGCCGGCTGGGGTGGAACGGTACATTCGATCCCGTTCATCCATCAACGGTCGACGACCGCGCTGCTGGACAGAGTGCGCCGGGTCTAGCCATGGAGGTGACTCCGTGACGACCCTGTCCAGCGAAACACCGGCCGAGCAACTGCTGCAGGCGCATGAACGCGCCAAGATATTTCTCGTCATCGGCCTCCCGATCATGGCCGCCTACGGCATTGCCGCGCTGCGCGGCGGGAACTGGCCTCTGCTGGGACTGATCATCGCCAACGTCGTGATCATCTGCGGAAGCTATACGGCAATGCTGCGCGGGCACCTCCAGACCTGGATAGTCCGCCCCGGGATGGCAACCTATGCGGCGCTGGTCATCTACCTGGTTGCCTATTCCGGTGAAGAGCACAGCCATGCCCTGTGGTTCTTCTCTTTCCCGGTGGTCTCGGTGATGCTCCTGCCGCCACGCGAGGGCGCTGTCTGGTCATGCCTCGGCATCGCCGTCGCCACCGCCATCATGGTCCTGGGCGGCCCCGAAACCGGGACCGGTGCCTACTCTGAAGCGTTCGCCGCCCGTTTCGCGATCACCGCCATCCTGATTACCGGCGGCATGTTCTGGTCGGAGGTCGCGCTGCGTCGCTACCAGGAACAAACGAGGGCGCAGAGGAACGCCATCGAGGCCGAAAGCGCCCGCCTGAAAGCAGAGATCGCGCGGCGTGTCTCGCTCGAGGTCGACTTGCGCGTGCTGGCCTCGACCGACGCCTTGACCGGCCTCATCAACCGGCGCGCCTTCATGGACCGCTTCTCGCATGAACTGCTGCGCAGCCAGCGCCACGGCCCGGCGCCGACCTTGCTGATTCTCGACATCGATCACTTCAAGAAAATCAACGACAAGCATGGCCACCCGGCTGGCGATGCCGTACTTGCGCACCTCGCGCATCTGCTCAAGAGCAGCCTGCGCAACGTGGACATCGTCGCCCGCATCGGCGGCGAGGAATTTGCCGTCGTGCTGGTCGAAACCAATGCCGAAATGGGGCAACCGGTCATCGAACGCCTCCTCGACCGGATTCGGGAAACCACTGTGGTCCTGGCAGACGGAACACCGCTGCATTTTACCGCCAGCATCGGCAGCACTGAAATCCTCTGGGGTGACACCATCGACACGGCGATCCAGCGTGCCGACGAAGCCCTGTACACCGCCAAGAACGGTGGCCGCAACCGCCACTGCCAGCGCTAAGACGGCACTTTACAGGGTAACCTGGGCACCAAGCTCGACAACCCGGTTGCAAGGAATCCGGAAGAAGGCTGTCGGCGAACCGGCATTGCGGTACATGGCGACGAAGATCCGCTCCCGCCAAAAGGACATCTCCGAATGAAACCTGGGCAACAGCGTTTCGCGCCCGATGAAGTAGGTGGTGTCGAGCGCGTTGAACTCGAGGCCGGAATCCGCGCACAGCGTCAGGGCCAGCGGAATGTCGGGTTCATCCTTGAAACCGAAGTGAACGCTCACGCTCCAGAAGTTGTCGCGCAGTTTCCTGACCTTGACGCGGCTGCTGTCCGGCACCCAGGGAACATCGGAGAACTGGGCGGCAACAACCACCACCCGTTCGTGCAGCACCTTGTTGTGCATCAGGTTGTGCAGCAGCGCATGCGGCACCGCCCGGACATCGGCGTTCAGGAATACCGAGGTTCCGCCAACCCGGGTCGGCATCGACGCCGCGAGCGATTCGAGAAACATCGAAAGTTCGAGGCGTTCGCTCCTGATGCGCGCAGAGTGCAGCAGACGCCCCTCTTTCCAGGTCGCCATGGTGATGAAGATGGCGATGCCCACAACCGGCGGGAGCCAGCCCCCCGGTGAAACATTGAGGGTGTTCGCCACCAGGAAGACCAGTTCGATCGCCAGGAAGCTGCCGAACAGCCCGCCGGCCCTGCCCCATCCCCAGTGGCGAGCAATAACCACGGCGGCAAGCAGCGAGGTGACCATCAGTTCTCCACTCACCACAATTCCGTAGGGCGCAACGAGATTGTCCGAGCTCCCGAAGCCGAGGACGAGTATCGTCACTGCCAGCAACAACCCCCAGTTCACCGCCGGCAGATAGAATTGCCCCTTGTCGGCGGTGCGCTGAACTTCCATCCGCGGCATGAAGCCGAGCATCATCGCCTGACGGGTCAGCGACGAGGCGGCGGAGATCACCGCCTGCGCGGCAATCGCCGAAGCCGCCGTGGCCAGAGCGATCAGCGGGAAGAGCGCCCAGCCGGGCGCCGAAAGGAAGAAAGGACTCCTCGCCGCCGCCGCGTCGTCCAGCATCAACGCGCCCTGGCCAAGGTAATTGAGCGCGAGTGCCGGCAGAACGAGAAGGAACCACGCGCCACGGACAGACTTGTGGCCGAATTGGCCCATCCCGGAATGGAGCGCTTCGGCACCGGCCACCGCGAGCACCACGCCGCCCAGCGCAACCAGGGCCAGCAACTCGTGATCGCTCAGGAACCCGACGGCGTGCGCCGGGTTCACCGCCATCAGGATGCCCGGGTGCGCGACGATACCGTTCACCCCGAGCAGCGCCAGGGTGGCGAACCAGAGCAGCATCACCGGCCCGAAAAACCTGTCGACCACGGCGGTACCGTGACGCTGGACGTAGAACAGGAAGAACAGCACCGCCAGCGTGACCGGGATCACGACGGGTTCGAGCGCCGGGGAAGCGACCTGCAGACCCTCGACGGCGGAGAGAACCGAAATCGCCGGCGTGACCATTCCGCTGGCGAAGAACATCGCCGCGCCGACGATGCCGATAACCACGACCGCCCTCGCCTGTTTCGGCTTGCCGTTGACGGTGCGCAGCGCCAGCGTGATCAGCGCCATGATGCCGCCCTCGCCGGAATTGTCCACGCGCATCAGGAAGGTCGCGTACTTGACCGAAACGACGATGATCAGCGTCCAGAAAAACAGTGACAGGCTGCCGAGAATGTTCGCTTCGTTGACCGGAATCGGGTGGTTTCCGGCAAAAACCGCCTTCAGCGCATAGAGCGGGGCCGTCCCGATGGTGCCGAAAACAACGCCCAAGGCAGCCAGCGCCAGCACGGCCATTTGCTTGCCGGTTGCATCCCCGGAGTCGAAGTCACTACTGCTCATCATTCCCCCCTGGATCAACAACGCCCAGACCACCCGCCGTAATCCGGATCTGCCAGGCGACTCTAGGCGCTAACTGAAAATCCTGTGCGAGCGAACGGGTATGCGACAAACCCGTGGCCTTGCCATTCCAGCCCGGCCCCCTCGCGGGCAACGCGATGATTGTACTCGCTCGCTTCGCTCCGGGTCATCAAACCGGCGGTCGAAAGCAATTCGGAAGCCAAAAAGACTGCGTCGCCCACCACTTCCCCGGTCCGGCGCGGTTGCAACGCCACGGACCGGCAGCCCCGATCGTTTCGCAACCAGCGCCTTCGGGAAACCGGCTAGCGGCCTGGCGGAAGATCTTCCGGAAAGAGATCGCGCAGGCGCCGCAAGTCCTCCTCGCGGTCGACGTCCCACAGAGGCGGAAACTCGCTCCAGCGCCAGCCGATTTCCGACAGACGTTCGCGGGTCTGGGCCATCACCTTTCCGCTACCCCAGTCAATGTCGGCGAACACCCGCCGCGACGGCCGGCGCATGCCGATCAGCACATAGCCGCCGTCCTCGGCGGGAACCACCGTCGCATCATCCTGATCCAGACTGGCGGCGGCCCGCCTAAGCAGTCCGGGAGTCAGCACCGGGCAATCGGTCCCGACCACAAGCACCCCCACCGGCGCCGGCGAACCGGCAACGGCGGCATGCATCCTCGCCCCCAGGTCGCCAGGCGCTTGCCGGCGCAGGACGACCTGCCCGCGATTGCGGCAAGCCGAGAATTCAGGATGGCCGACAGCCGGCGCGCACCACAGCGTCACCGGTCCGACGTCGGCGGCTAGGGCGGTGGTCACCATGCGCTGCAATAACCAACGCTGCAACGCCGCCGCCCCTTCAGCGCCAAGATGGGGAATCAGCCGCGTCTTGGCGAGACCGGGCACGGGCGCCTTGGCCAGGATCGCCAGCCCGGTCCGGTTCCCGCGCTCAGCGTTCATCGGGACTATAGCCATACTCACGGGCGAGATCGGCCGGGCTGGCGCCGAAATGGAAACGCAGGCGCAGCCGCCACATCATCAGGATGGTGCGCAGCAGCCCATTCCGCTCCCAGCGCCTGCCGGACGTCGTCACCCTGTCGCTGAAGCAGGCCGGCCAGGCGAGCGCCCGCAACTCGCGCGACAGGACGATGTCCTCCATCAGCGCAATCTCCGGGAAGCCGCCGACGCGCCGGAACGCCTCGCGCGTGACGAAAATGGCCTGATCGCCGGTGGCGATTCCGGTCAGGCGCGAGCGCAAGTTCATCATCCGGGCGACCAGACCCAAACCATGCAGCGATCCGTCGATTCTCACGTCGAAGCGTCCCCAGGTCGCCCCGCTTGCCAGGGCATCGGCGACGGCCGTCAATGCCGCTGCCGGCAGGCAGGTATCGGCGTGCAGGAACAGAAACGCATTACCCCTGGCCGTCGCCGCCCCGGCGTTCATCTGCCGGCCGCGCCCCCGGTCCGCCAAGATGATGCGGTCAGCCAGTCCCCCGGCGAGACGCTGCGTATCGTCCACGCTGCCACCGTCGACGACGATGATTTCGGCGCCCGTCCGGCGAAAATCCTGAAGCCCTTCAAGCGACCGCACAATGCCGCGGGCTTCGTTCAACACCGGGATGATGATCGAGATGCCTTGGCCGCTCATCGGACTCCCCGCCTCATGATCCCGGATCCGCAACACCCGGGCCCAGCCATGAGCAGGCGCGCTTCACTCCGGCGCTCGCCACTGGGGCGTCGATTTGCCACTGCCAACACAAAATCGGGGTTTTTGTCAGGTCGACCGCAACCGGGCGTCCCAACAGGGCCATGCTCTTGTCGGCGTGCGCCTCGATTGGTCGAGAAATTGAATTACCTCCGACGCCAGGTGTGGAAACATTCAACCCAGGCCAGCAGGCGTTCCGGCGCATGCGCCTTCTTCCAGTTGCCGGCCACGTATTTGTTGGCTTCGGCCAGGGTCGGGTAGATGTGGATGGTACCGAGGATCCGGTTCAGGCCGATGCCCTGCTTCATCGCCAGCACATATTCGGCGATCAGGTCACCGGCGTGCTCGCCGACGATGGTGACACCGAGGATCCGGTCCTTGCCGGGCACCGTCAGCACCTTGATCAGGCCGTGCGCTTCGCCGTCGGCGATGGCGCGGTCGAGATCGTCGATGCCGTAGGTCGTCACTTCGCAGGGAATGCCTTTCTCCCTCGCCTCGAGTTCGTTCAGGCCAACGCGGGCAACCTCGGGCTCGACGAAGGTGGCCCAGGGAATCACCGAGTAATCGGCCTTGAACTTCCTTATTGGGTCAAAAAGCGCGTTGACCGCGGCATACCAGGCCTGATGCGCCGCGGTATGGGTGAACTGGAAAGGGCCAGCGACATCGCCGGCGGCGTAGATGTTCGGGTAGCTGGTTTGCAGGAATTCGTTGGTGTCGACGGTGCGGCCGGTCGGGATGCCCAGTTCCTCGAGGCCGAAGCCCGTCAGGTTGGCGGCGCGGCCGACAGCGACCAGCACGGCATCGAAGGGAATGCGGACATCCTGACCCTGATTGTCGGCGATCAGGATCTTCTCGCCGTTCTCGAGGACGAATCGCGCGGCGCGGTGATTGACCAGCACGGCGATGCCCTCGGCGCGGAAACGCCGGGCGACCATTTCCGATATTTCGGGGTCCTCGCGGATCAGGATGCGCGGCGCCATCTCCAACTGCGTCACCCGGGCGCCGAAACGGGCAAAGGCCTGGGTCAGTTCGCAACCGATCGGGCCGCCGCCGAGGACGACAAGCCGCCGCGGCAGCTCGCGCAGTTCCCAGACGTTGTCCGAAGTCAGGTAACCGACTTCCTCGATGCCCGGGATCGGCGGAACGAAGGGGCGGGCGCCGGTGGCGATGACGATGCTGCGCGTCGTCAGCCGCTGCGTATCGCCATGGTCGCGGGTTACTTCGACTTCCCACGGCGAGACGATCCTGGCCGAGCCGCGCACGACATCGACGCCGAGGCCGCTGTAGCGCTCGGCCGAGTCGTGCGGCTCTATCGTCCTGATCACCGTTTGCACCCGTTCCATGACGTCGGCGAAGTCGAAGTCGGCGCGCGCCGAGGCGATGCCGAACTCCTCCGAACGCGCCATGTGCGACAGCAGCCTGGCCGAGCGGATCAGCGCCTTCGACGGGACGCAGCCGGTATTGAGGCAGTCACCGCCCAGCTTGTGCCTTTCGACCAGCGTCACCCTGGCCTTGACGGCGGCTCCGATGTAGGCAGTCACCAGCCCGGCGCTGCCGCCGCCGATGACCACGATATTGCGGTCGAAGCGCGCCGGTTTCTTCCACCTGGCGAACACCCTGTTCCGGCGGACCGCCTCGACGATCCGGCGGGCGATCAGCGGAAAGATGCCAAGCAGGACAAACGACCCCAGCAGCGCCGGCGACAGGATGCCGGAGAGCGATTCGAGCTTGCCCAGTTGCGTGCCGGCATTGACGTAGACCACCGTACCGGCCAGCATGCCGATCTGGCTAACCCAATAGAAGGTCCGCGCCTTCATGCCGGTCAGTCCGAACAGCAGGTTGATCAGGAAGAAGGGGAAGACCGGCACCAGACGCAGGGTGAACAGGTAGAAGGCGCCCTCGCGACGGACACCTTGATCGATGGCCGCTAGGCGCTGACCAAAGCGATTCTCCACCCAGTCGCGGAGCAGGAAACGCGACATCAGGAAAGCCAGCGTGGCGCCGATGGTCGACGCGAAGGACACGATCAGCGTTCCCCACAACAACCCGAATACCGCGCCGCCGGCCAGCGTCAGCAAGGCGGCACCGGGCAGCGACAGCGCCGTCGCCACCACATAAACGAGAAAATAGGTGGCGATGCTCAACAACGGTTGCGCCGCCTGAAAGCCCTGGATCGCCGCCTGCTGTTCCTTGAGCGTCCGTAGATTGAGGTACTGCCCGAGATCGAAGGCGAAGAACGCGGCAATAGCCACCCCTGCGGTCAAAGCCAGCGCCAGCTTGCGAAATTGCATGAGTTGCTTCCTGAAAAGTCACCGGGGATTGTAGAACCCCTGCATGCCCATTAGTCGGCGGGGTTGCTCGATTCCTTACAGTTGGGCGTCGATTTCGACATCTGTTCGGGCATCGCGGAAGCGTTGCATGGTCTCGAAAGTTCCGGCTGGAACACTCTTTGAATGCCTGTCCGTCAGTGTAGTAGACGCCCTTGGTCTCGGTCTCTTGTCGTTTTGCGTGTCCAACGCATCCGAGTTCAACGGCAGCTAACTTCTGACGCAGGAGACCTTCAGCGCTGTCAGGAATCGGACTGCGGATCGGCCACTGCTGCCATTGGCGTTCTGCGCCACCAGCGGCTGCAATGCGCAGGTCAGCAGCCGTAGGCGTTGAATTCGGCCCGAATGAGCGGTTGGAACTCAAGGCTACTGCCGCACACGACCCGCTCTGCCGGTCGCGCCGTCGGAGGTTTAACGGCAGCAATCTGAGCGTAGCAGTCGATTAACGACGTTGCTTAGGGGCAGCACGTCGAACCTCTCGGACCTGGTGCAGGACGGTCTCCTGCGGCCGATCAACCGCGAGTTCGGCAAGGCTTTTGCCCCAATCTCGCGGATTGTCGGGGCGGGAAGTAAACGTCGCCTTCGATGCCGGTTGCGCCGACCCCGCGACGGTGCCCCGTCTCAGTACCACGCCCCTGCATCGCTACACGAGGCGCCCAGTGTGCGCCGCGATGACATCATCAAGACGCCCGGCACCCTGAGATGACTGAACATCAAGCGTTCTGAGCCCTCCAATCAGGGTTGTGCAAAGCACCCTGAGCACCCGCTCTCAGTTCAGAACCTCGAACTCCATGATGTTGAAGTTCGACTGGGTGACGCTGTCGCCGAAGCAGATCCAGCCGCGGCCGCGCAACGGGACCTCCTCGCGCTTCAATACGATCTCAGGCTCGCCGTCAAACAACACGAACGTCCCGTTCGTACTCTGATCTATCAGTACGAACTTGTCCCGGCGCCACTCGATCCGCGCATGGCGGCGTGAGGTTCGCTTGCCGCTCACCACGACCTCACAGACGTCGTCGCGCCCGACGGCGATGCCCCCTCGGTTCGCGTCGAGTATGATCTGCACGCCACGGTACTGAAGCAGGAGCCGGGTCGAGAAGGCTGCCGGGCGCGGGAGGTCCTCCGCGATGACAGTCACATCACCCTGTTCCTGCCAGATGATCTCGAAGATGCGGATCTCCTCCAGCTTGCCCTTGACATTGAGGCTGTCCAGGGCACGCGAGGCCTTACGCAGTGCGGGCGGTAGAGCGGCGATGGTGTCGGCAGTAGTCAAGATCTGTTCGGGTTTCGCCAGCGCGGTCACGCCCGCCGCGGTGTTCACGGTGTCGCCGAAGTAGTCGCTGCCCTCTTCCAAGACCGGCCCATGATGAAAACCTACCCGGATGCAGAGCTTGACCCCCGCGACGAGCGGAAGGTTGTCAACCTTCATGTGTATCGCGCATGCCGCGTGCATCGCAGCCGTGGGAGTGTCGAAGGCTGCCATTACGCCGTCGCCCATGGACTTGACGATGCGCCCGTGCAACGCCAGCGTCGCTTCGCGCATGCAGGTCAGACACGTCTCGACCGCGCGCAGCGCCTGGGCATCGCCCAGCTTTTCGTAAAGGGGCGTGCTTCCGGCTACGTCGGCAAACAGCACGCACAAGGTTCTACGCTCGGTGGTCATTGACCTGCCTGGTTCAGTGGTTCGTCGGTTACGATTGCGCTCAAGTCGTACTTGGTAATGATACCGCAGATCTATGCTGACTTCATTTCTACGCCTGTGAACGATCCGCGACGAATCCGGCTGACTCGCGATCGGAGGAGGAGGTTTTTCGGCCGGCAGAATTGCCGACCGCCCTCCGGCTGGGCGCTCGCGCCCGCGCCGCGACTCGCTGGACCCTAAGTATGCCGAAATCTGAACGCAACACAATAACGGGGCGCTACGCGCCAGAACAACCTCAAGAACCTTTCGCTCGACACCCTGCTCACCGAGCTGATCGTCGTTACCGGGGTGTCGGGTTCGGGCAGTCGACACTGGTGAAGCACATGCTCTATGCCGCATTGCGCAAGAGCAAGGGTAAATCGACCGACGCCCCGGGCGCCCACCGGGCGCTGCGACGCCAGGACCTCGTCGCTGACGACGTCCTCGTCGATCAGTCGCACATCGGCAAGACCGCGCGCTCGAATCGCGCCCGCTATGGCAGGCTTCGACGCCATCCTCAAGGTGTATGCTCAGCAACCCCTTGCCAAGGAGCGCAAGCACAGCGCTGATGTCAGCAACGTGGGCGAGACCTGCCATTCAAAGGCAAAAACGCCACTGGTAGCGGTGGCCGATGTCCTGAAGTAGGTCATCTGGCAGGTTTCGGAGCGGAACCGCCGCTCGTGGCCGTCAGTACACGCACACGTTATCGCTCCCAAGAGCCATCGCTGCTCTTCCCATCCTTTGGTGAATTACCGCTGCCGCGCTTGCAGTCACAAGCGCGCTGCCAGTGAAATCCTGACTCAGGCGGCGGCTGACAACTTGCTCGGGCGAATCAAGCTTTCGGCGGGGATGCCGAATTCTTCATGCAGCCGCCAGATCATGTTGAGGGTCAAGGGGCGCTTGCGGGCGAGGATTTCGTAGACCCGGTTCAGGCGGCCAATGGCCGGCACCAAGTCCTTCGGGGTCAGCCCCCCTTGCTCCATACGGAACTTGATGGCCTCGACCGGATCGGGCAGGTCGATGGGAAAGTTCTTGGCCTCATACGCCTCAACCAGGGTCAGCAACACTTCGAAGCGATCCCCATCAGGCGTGCCGGGTTCGGGTTCGTCGTCGAAATACGCCGACACCGCACGCAATGCGTCCTTGTAGTCGGCCTTGGTGCGAATCGGGCGAATTTCCATGTCAGTGCTCCATCTCAACGGTTTCGGCATCAATCGCATCGTACTCGCCATGCGTGCCAACGAACTTCACGTACACGGCCTGGTAGCGGTATGCCACCGAGACCACCAGACGATAGTCATTGCCCTTGATGTTGAAGACAACCCGGCGGTTCTTTAGAACGCTGGCGCTGCGGTATTGATCCTTGATATCCGCTGGCTGGCGCCATGTCGCCTTCTTTACTTCATCCACCCACGATTTCAAAGGCTGCTCAGCATCCCGATTGTTTTCCCAGAAGGCTCGCACGTGGCTGACGGCAATGATTCGCATGGGACAAAGTATAGTCCCAATATGGGATGCTACCAATATCCCATCGCGCTTCGCAGAACAATCGGGCTCCGATCAACAACCAGGGTATCTGTGATCGAAACTAGCCGCTACATTGCTGACGGAAGTAGCGAGCGAGTCGAACGGCCGGAATGGCGGAACTCCCACCAAATACTGATGCATGTCGACCAGCGGCTGCATGTTCAGAGAGCCGCCATCAGTCACGGAATGACCTGCATATCGGGAAGGTTTGGATGGCGGGTCTGATTTCCGGATACCATTTTGAACACTCCGCCGAGCCATGTGCGCGGCGCCGTTGTCCAAGAAGTTCTGGAAACCCAACACATGCAAGCAGCAACAGGCCCTGTACCGAGAGATATCGTGCTGATCAGCGGCGAACAAAGCCATGTCGGCGTGCTTCACACGTTCGCCAAGAAGCAGATTCCCGGTGCGCGCCATTGCCGTGACGAAGTGGTCGGCATAGCCAATGAGTCGCGCAAGGTGCCGTGCCGCAACCGGCCTCCGGTGGCCCATGATGCCTCGTCGATCAATATCGGTTCGAAGCCGCGATTGACGGGCGTTGCCGGGGCCGCCGGGTGTGGCGTGTCGGGCAGGCCGATACGCCGTTTCAGCCAGCGCTGGCTGGCGTTGCGAACGGACGCGCCATGAATTTCGAACAGTTCGTTCTGAACAACGAGACGGCGATCAGGCTGGGGTTCTTTTTCGGCATCTTCGCGGTGATTGCGCTCTGGGAAACACTGGCGCCGCGGCGTGCACTTACTGTCTCCAAGGTCCTGCGCTGGAGCAGCAACCTCGGTCTGGTGGCGCTCAACACTGCCCTGTTGCGGCTGATCTTTCCGCTGGCCGGCGCCGGCATGGCGGCTTTCTGTGCCGACCGGGGCTGGGGCCTGCTCAATCACTTTGCCGTGCCGTGGCTGCTCGCCATCCCGCTGGCCGTGATCGCCATGGATTTCGTCATCTGGCTGCAGCACGTCATGGTGCATGCGGTACCGGCCCTCTGGCGCCTGCACCGGGTACATCACGCCGACCTTGACTATGACCTGACGACAGGGGCGCGCTTTCATCCGTTCGAGATCGTCCTGTCGATGCTGATCAAGTTCGCCACCATCGTCGTGCTGGGCGCACCGGTCGTCGCCGTGGTCATTTTCGAGGTCGTGCTGAACGGCATGGCCATGTTCAACCACGGCAACATCGGGCTGCCGGCCGGCCTCGACCGGGCAATGCGCTGGTTTGTCGTGACGCCGGACATGCATCGGGTGCATCACTCGATCGAAGACGACGAGAGCAACTCCAATTTCGGCTTCAACCTCAGTTGCTGGGACCGCCTGTTCGGCACCTACCGCGACCAGTCGCGTGCCGGCCAGCTCGGCATGACGATCGGCATTCGCGATCATCGGGAAGCGCGCGAAGTGGCGCGTCTCGACGGCATGCTGCTGTTGCCCTTCCGTGGGCAGATCAACGACTACGCGATCAATCGCCGCAGCTACCCCGACCAGAGCGCGACCGCCAGGAAATAGGCGGCAGGGGAAACGCGCCGCGAGGCGGCTGCCCGGCCCTGCCGCTACTTCTTGCCCCAGATCGCCGCCACCCGCGCATCGCGGCCGCAAACGGTGCGGTAGTAGCTGTAACGCAGCGGGTTCTTCTTGTAGTAGTCCTGATGGTATTCCTCGGCGCGCCAGAAGGTGGTGGCAGGGGCCAGTTCGGTGTAGATGTTCCTGAACCGCCCGCTCGCCAGCAGTGCGTTACGGCTGGCTTCGGCGACCTCGCGTTCGCCTTCGTTCTGCCAGTAGATGCCGCTGCGGTAGGGTGTCCCGGTGTCGCAGAACTGGCGGTCCTTGACTGTCGGGTCGATATGGCGCCAGAAGTATTCGACCAGTTGCCCGTAGCTGATCTTCTCCGGGTCATAGTGGACCTTGACGGCTTCGGCATGCCCGGTGTTGCCATGGCTCACGCTTTCGTAGCTCGGGTTTTCCGTCCAGCCGGCGGTGTAACCGGATTCGACCTCAAGTACGCCGTGCAGCTTTTCGAAGTCCTGTTCCACGCACCAGAAGCAGCCGCCGGCAAAGATCGCGGTGGCCCCGGGGCCGCTGTATGACGGCGTCGGTTCCAACTGCCGCGACTGGGCATGGACGGTGACCGCGAGAACGGCGATGGCTGCGGTCAACGGCAGAATACGGCCGGTTTTCATGTCCGCAACTCCGGCAAGGCGGCGCCCTGAACCACGAAGGCAAGGGCGACCCCGTTGTTGCAGTAACGCTTGCCGGTCGGTTTGGGGCCATCGTTGAAGACGTGCCCCTGGTGACCGCCGCAGCGCGAGCAATGGTATTCGGTGCGCGGATAGATCAGCTTGAAATCTGTCGAGGTACCCAGGGCGCCGGCGATCGGCTGCCAGAAACTCGGCCAGCCGGTGCCGCTATCGTACTTGTGCGCGCTATCGAACAGCGGCTGGTTGCAGGCGGCACAGATGTAGGTGCCGGCCCGCTTCTCGTCATTCAAGGGACTGCTGCCGGCACGCTCGGTGCCTTCCTCGAAGAGCACCTTGAAAGCCTCGGGCGAGACCAGCTTGCGCCATTCATCGCGCGACCTGGTCACGGGGAAACCGGCGGTGGCGCCACCAGCGCCGAAGGGGAAGGCGCTGGCAGCCAGCAGCCCGGTCATGTGGAAGATCCAGTTGCGACGGTTCATCTTTTTTCTCCTGGGCAATGCTCGGCGCACTTTGCGGCGAGTCCAGTATCGGGTGTTCCTGGTGATTAGTCGGACCAGCCACGGTATTCCTTACAGGAAAGATGCGCCTTTCGCCATCAGGCATTCTCCGGGCGGATGGGACCGATAATGTGGGATCGGGATTTCACCGGCGCTGCCGCACCTGGAATTGTCGGCTCACGGCATTGCCACCGACTTTGCCTGGCCAGCGACCTGGTCCGCCACGAGGGCGCCGCCGCAACTGCTGCCCTGACCGGCCGTACAGCCGTAGCAGTGATCGGCGACGCGGATCCGGCGACCGTAAAGGTCTACGTCGAGGAGATCCGAGAGGTAGACCGGCCTTGCCGCCTTGCTTCCCCCCAGTGGCAGTCCAAGCATCTGGTTGAAATCGCAATCGAACACCTGGCCCTGCCAACTGACGGAAAGCAGTGTCCTGCACATCACGCCTTCGAGGTTTTCGGGCTTCGCGGCGCTCCTCAGCAACTGCATGTAGTCGGCAAATTCGTTGCGCGACAACAACTGGCTGCCGAAGCGCTGGATCGGCATGTTGGTGAGTACATACAACTGGTTGAAGACGACGCCGTGGCGCTTTGCCAGTTGTTCCTTGTAGGCCTGTTCCAGTTGCCTCTGGTCGGGCGGCAGGCTGGGGCCGAGCGGGTTATAGACCAGGTTCAGAATGCGGCCACTTTCCGGCAGGCCGTAGCCCAGGGAATTCAGGCGGCGCAAACCTTCGAGACTGGCCTGGAAAACCCCTTCGCCGCGCTGCTTGTCGACGTTTTCCTCGAGATAGCAGGGCAGCGAGGCCGTGATCTCGACAGCGCTGTCGGCCAGAAAGGCCGCCAGCGTCTCGTGGCCCGGTTCGCCCAGGATCGTCAGGTTGCAGCGGTCGATGACGCGCAGCCCCATCGCCCTGGCGGCAACGACCAGGCGTCGAAAGTTCGGATTCATCTCCGGGGCGCCGCCGGTCAGGTCCAGCGTCCGGATGCCGTGCCTGCCGGCAAACGCCAGCAGCGTTTCCATCGTCGCCCAACTCATTTCCTCGGTGCGCTTCGGGCTGGCCGCGACATGACAATGGAAGCACGACTGGTTGCAGCGGTAGCCAAGGTTGGCCTGGAGCGTTTCCGGTTTTCCGCGCGCGATCGCCGGGAAGTCGGTCCTGACCAGCAACGGGAAGGTATCAAGCATCGTTGTTCTCGTGGAAAGCCTTCTCCCTTAGTCGCGCTAGCGCCGGATTTGTTACACCGCGCAAGAAAAAAGTCCGGCGCAACGGGCTTGAACAAGAAAAAATCCCCGGCAGCCAGAAGCTTGCCGGGGATTTGCGCGCAAGGGATGCCAGCGCGATTTCAGAACGGAATGTCGTCGCCCAGGTCATCGAATGCCGGTTTCGGCTTGTTCCTAGCGGGCGACGGCGCATAATCGGCCGGCTCGCTGTCGTAACCGCCTGATGACGCCGGCGCGCCCATCCCCTGACGCGAGCCGAGCATTCGCATTTCGTCACCGCGAATCTCCGTGGTGTAACGTTCCTGGCCTTCCTTGTCGGTCCACTTGCGGGTGCGGATGCTCCCCTCGACATAAACCTGCGAGCCTTTCTTTAGGTACTGCCCGGCGATTTCCGCGAGCTTGCCGAAGAAGGAGATGCGATGCCATTCGGTCGCCTCCTTCTTCTCGCCGGTGGCCTTGTCCTTCCAGGTCTCGCTTGTGGCGACAGTGATGTTGCACAGCGCCTCGCCGCTTGCGGTGTAGCGGACTTCGGGATCCTTGCCGAGATTGCCGATGATAATCGCCTTGTTGACCGATGCCATGCCGATATGCCTCCTAGATGGATTGTGTGGCGACTGCAGCCTCGCGCCGTCGCGGAAAATTCATTGAGCCAGCCACCACCAGCCAGAGCAGCGCCAGTCCGGCACAGGCGGCGAAGACGGCATTATCGCCGAAATTCTGCGCGATATATCCGCCCGCCGCGCCGCCGACGAACAGCCCGATCGCCTGGGTCGTGTTGTAGACGCCAAGCGCCGCGCCTTTGGCGGCCGCCGGCGCGGTGCGCGAGACCAGCGACGGCAGCGAGGCTTCGAGAACATTGAAGCCGACAAAGAATAGCGTCAGCCACAAGGCCAGCGTCCACAGGCTCTGACCGAAGAACAGCAGACCCAACTGGACGACGACCAGCAGCGCGATGGCACCGCGGAAAACCGGCGGCATCCGGTCCTTGCGTTCGGCGGCGATGATCGCCGGAACCATGATGACGAACGATGCCAGTACCGCGGGCAGATAGACTTTCCAGTGCTCGGTCGCGGCCAGGCGGCCATGGTCGACCAGCGCGTGCGGCAGGACGACGAACATCGCCATCTGCATCATGTGCAGCACGAAGATGCCGACATTGAGCCGGAACAGGTCGGCGTCGCGGAGCACCCGGCGCAAAGGCAGCTTGTCATGGCCGTGGCGTGGCGGCGCCGTGGGCACGACCTTGAGCAGCAGCACGATCGCCAGCAGGGCGAGAACGCCAGTCAGGACGAACAGCCCGCCCATTCCGATCCAGCCGTAAAGCACCGGCGCACCGACCAGCGACAGCGCGAAGACGAGTCCGATCGACGAGCCGATCATCGCCATGACCTTGGTCCGGTGCTCGTCGCGGGTGAGATCGGCAGCCAGCGCGGTGACCGCCGCCGAGATCGCGCCAGCCCCCTGGAGCACGCGGCCGGCGATGATCCAGTTCATGTCCGGGGCCCAGGCAGCGACGAAACTGCCGAAGGCGAAGATCAGCAGACCGATGACAATAACCAGTTTGCGCCCCCAGAGGTCGGAGGCGATGCCGTAGGGAATCTGGAAGACCGCCTGGGTCAGGCCGTAGGCGCCCAGCGCAAAACCGACCAGTGCGAGGTTCTCGCCGCCAGGAAGCGTCTTCGCGTAAACCGCGAACACCGGCAGGATGAGAAACAGTCCCAGCATGCGCAGGCCGAAGATGGCCGCCAGCGACGCACCGGCGCGGCGTTCTTGCGGACTCATCCGGTCAGCGGCGGGAATCGACATCGGGAGAAAGCCTTTGGTGCAATGCAGCGAAAGGTGAAATAGTAGCAGGTTTGTACACCATCCCGGCGACACCCCGACGCCCGGGCAGCGGCCGCGACATGCAGGCGCCATGCCGGCTGCGCTACACTGGCGGCCGACCTCAACCCGAGTCCCCGCCATGCGCCTCCTGCCCCCGCTTCTCCTGGCCTTCGTCGCCGGTTGTGCCACCATCGTCGGCACTCTCCAGCTCGACGATCGTTACGGCCCACCGGATCCGGCGCGCTTTGATCGTCCGCCGCAGCCGGGCGCCGGGGCGCCGGACTATTGGAAGGAGGTGCGGCCCCTGCTCGACCAGCGCTGCGTCTCCTGTCACGCCTGCTACGACTCCCCGTGTCAGCTCAATCTGACCAGCTATGCCGGCCTGACCCGCGGCGCCAACCCGAAGATCGTCTATTCCAGCGTGCGCCTGATCGCCGACGAGCCGACGCGGCTCGGCTTCGATGCCCTGACCAATGCCGGCTGGCGGAAAAAGGGCTTTCACCCGGTCCTCAACGAGCGCGAGCAGACGCCGGAGGCCAACCGCGACGGCGGCGTGATGTACCGCATGCTTGCCCTCAAGCAGTCGCACCCGGGACCAGACCGCGGGCCACTGACCGACCGCGATCTCGATTTTTCGCTGGACCGCGAGCAAACCTGCGCCCGCGCCGAAAACTTCGACGACTACGCCGGCAAGCACCCGGAACGCGGCATGCCCTTCGGCCTGCCCCAATTGACGAAAACCGAGCATCGGACCCTGGCGCGCTGGCTGGAGGCGGGGGCGCCCTACACGCCGCCAGCGCCGCTGCCGGCCGACGTCCTGGCGCAGGTCACCGACTGGGAGGCTTTCCTGAGCGGCGACAGCCTGCGCGAGCAACTGGTCGCCCGCTACATCTACGAGCACTGGTACATCGGCCAGCTCCATTTCACGGAAGCGCCGGGACGCTACTTCCAGCTCGTCCGCAGCCGGACGCCGCCGGGCCAGCCGATCGACCTGATCGCGACGCGCCGCCCCTACGACGACCCTGGGGTGCCGCGCGTCTACTACCGCCTGCGCTACACCGAGGCGACGCAGGTGGAAAAGACCTTCATGCCCCTGCAACTCGACGCCGCCCGCATGGAGCGCGTGCGCCAGTGGTTCTTCGCCGCCGCCTACCCGGTCGACGCCCTGCCGGGCTATCTGCCGACGCAGGCCTCCAACCCGTTCGCCACCTTCCGCGCGCTGCCGGTCGAGGCGCGCTATCGCTTCATGCTCGACGACGCGCAGTTCACCATGATGGGCTTCATGAAGGGGCCGGTCTGCCGCGGCCAGGTCGCGCTCAACGTGATCAACGACCTGTTCTGGGTCGCTTTCCTGGCGCCGGACAGCGGCGAAACCCGGACGGCGACCGCCCTGCTCGACACCGACATCATCAACCTGCAACTGCCGGCCGAGCACGAAAGCACGGCCGGGCTCCTGGCCTGGCGCGATTATTCGCGTCTGGAAAAACGCTACCTCGAAACGAAGAGCCAGCTCGTCGGCGAGTTGAAGAAGAGCGAACTGCCGCAGCTCACCAGCCTGTGGGATGGCGACGGCCAGAATCCGAACGCCGCGCTGACCGTCTTCCGCCATTTCGACAACGCCTCGGTGACCCGCGGCTACGTCGGTGAACGGCCGCAGACCATGCTGGTCATCGGCTACCCGCTGTTCGAGCGCATGCACTACCTGCTGCTCGCCGGCTACGACGTCTACGGCAACATCGGCCACCAGCTGGCGACCCGGCTCTACATGGATTTCCTGCGCATGGAGGGCGAGCTCAATTTTCTCGCCTTTCTGCCGCTCAAGGATCGCCAGCCGGTCCTCGACTTCTGGTACCGCGGCCGCAAGGAACAGACCGACCGCTACTTCGCCGACGCCGCCGTCTATTTTCCGCGCGAAACCGGCATCCATTACCGCACCGGCGATCACCTCGGCGAGCTTTACCGGGCCATGGCCCAGCGCATGGCGCCACTGCGCGACCTGGCGCTCGACTGGAAGAAGACCGGCCTGACCCCGGCGGAAGTCGACCAGATGCGGCGGCTCTCGAAGATCCGCGGCATTCCGGCGTCGGTGATGCCCGAGCTGAGCCTCCTGCTGCTGCGCCGGCCGGGCGAGCGCCTGCAGATCGTTTCGCTGGTCCGCAACAGCGCGCACAGCAACGTTTCGCAGATGTTCGACGAGGAGGAACGGCGGCGACCGAAGGAGGACACGCTGCTGGCGCTGGACGGCATGATCGGCGCCTATCCCAACGCCTTCTTTGCGGTCGACCCCGAAAAACTGCCCGAATTCGTCGATGCCGTTGCCCGCCTGGGCGATGAAGCCGGGCTGGTGAAGCTGACCGACCGCTTCGGCGTGCGCCGCAGCGACCCGCGCTTCTGGCCGCTGAGCGACGCAGTGCATGCCGAATGGCGGCGCACGGCGCCGCGCGAGGCGGCGATTCTCGACTACAGCCGCCTCGAAAACCACTGATCAGCCCCGGCCGGCGCGGGCTTCCTTGCGCAGGGAAGCCCACACCGAGGCGCCGATGATGACCGCGACGACGGCCAGCGAGAAGCCGACCGGGATCTTGTAGAGGTCGATCAGCAGCATCTTGACGCCGATGAACATGAGCACGATGGCCAGCCCGTACTTGAGCAGCGAGAAGCGGTCGGCAACGCCGGCGAGCAGGAAGTACATGGCGCGCAGGCCGAGGATGGCGAAGATGTTCGAGGTCAGCACGATGAACGGGTCGGTGGTGATCGCGAAGATGGCCGGGATCGAATCGACGGCGAAGATCAGGTCGGACACCTCGACCAGCACCAGCGCCAGGAACAGCGGCGTCGCGTAGCGCACGCCGTTCTTCCAGGTGAAGAAATTCTGGCCGTCGAATTCGGTGCTGATGTTCATGTGGCCGCGCAGCCATTTCACCAGCTTGTTGTTTTCCAGATCCGGTTTCTCGTCGGCGAACCAGTACATCTTGATGCCGGTGACCAGCAGGAAGGCGCCGAAGATGTAGAGAATCCAGTGGAACTGGGTGATCAGCCAGGCGCCGGCGAAGATCATGACGGTACGCATGACGATGGCGCCGAGCACGCCATAGAGCAGCACGCGCTTCTGCAGTTCGGCCGGCACCGCAAAGAAGCCGAAGAGCATCAGCCAGATGAAGACGTTGTCGACCGCCAGCGCCTTCTCGATCAGGTAGCCGGTGATGAATTCGAGCGCCCGGGTGTTGGCGACCTCGCGCCCGAGGCCGGCGTCGAGATGCCACCACAGGCCACCGGCAAAAGCCAGCGTGACGGCGATCCACACCACCGACCAGACGGCCGCTTCCCGGAAAGTGACGCGGTGCTCCTTGCCGCCACCGACCACGAACAGGTCGATGGCCAGCATGACGACGACAATGGCCGCGAAACCGGCCCACAAACCCAGACTGCCTACGGTTTCCATGAAACTTTCCTTTCGTGCATTCCAAAAAGCAAACGGCCCGCGCCGCAATGGACGAGAGCCGTGGAATGCCAAAGGAGCCTCGCCGTCACGGCAAAGGTCTTGCTCGCAGCGCTGACTTGCTGCCCGGATGCCGGAAGCCGAGACTTCGTGATGACGACACGCCGGTTGGGAGCTACTCCCCCTTGGGATGGCAACTACTTTATTAAACCCTAGTGGAATTGTCAACTTTCTTTGCGATCTATGGGATCGGCGCCCTGGGCGGCCCGAAGAGCCGTGACACGTTCTTGCTCCCGGCCCCGCGAGGGGCCGGAACGGGCCGGATGCTATAATCTGGCCCCATTTCGTGCGCCCGCCCAACCCGGTGATCTTTACCCTCGGCATCAACCATCACTCCGCGCCGCTCGCCATACGCGAGCGCGTGGCGTTCCATGCCGAGAAGTTGCATCAGGCACTGGCCGACCTGACGCACAGCGGGCGGGTCAGGGAGGCGGCAATCCTGTCGACCTGCAACCGTACCGAGATCTACTGCGCGGCCGAGACGCCCGAGGCCGTCGTCGACTGGCTGACGCGCTACCATCAGGTCGAACGCGGCGAAATCGCGCCCTACCTCTACCTACACGATCAGCCGGAAGCGGTCCGCCATGCCTTCCGGGTCGCCAGCGGGCTCGATTCGATGGTCATCGGCGAGCCGCAGATCCTCGGCCAGATGAAGGAAGCGGTGCGCGTCGCCGAAGAGAGCGGCACGCTCGGCACGCAACTGCACAAGCTGTTCCAGCGTTCCTTTTCGGTGGCCAAGGAAGTGCGCAGCACGACAGCGATCGGCGCCAACATCGTCTCGATGGCCGCCGCCGCCGTCCATCTCGCCGAGCGCATTTTCGAGTCGCTGGCGACGCAGCGCATCCTGTTCATCGGTGCCGGCGAAATGATCGAACTGTGCGCCGCCCACTTCTGCGCCAGGCAGCCGAAGCTGGTCACCATCGCCAACCGCACCGTCGAGCGCGGCCGGGCGCTGGCCGAGCGTTTCAACGGCACGGCCATCCGTCTCGACGAACTGGGCGACCACATCGCGCAGCACGACATCGTCGTTTCCTGCACCGCCTCCCCCCTGCCGATCATCGGCCTGGGCATGGTCGAACGGGCGATCAAGGCACGCCGGCACCGGCCGATGTTCATGGTCGACCTCGCCGTGCCGCGGGACATCGAGGAAGAGGTCGGCGAACTCGACGATGTCTTCCTCTACACCGTCGACGACCTGGCCAACGTCGTCGAGAGCGGCCTCGAATCGCGGCAGGCGGCCGTGGTCGAGGCCGAGACGATCATCACCAACCGCGTGCAGGATTTCCTCGGCTGGCTGGGGGCGCGCGACACGGTGCCCGTCATCCGCTCGCTGCGCGATTCCGCCGAGCGCATGCGCCGCCACGAGATCGAGCATGCGCTGAAACTGCTGGCCCGCGGCGAAGCGCCGGAAAAGGTCATCGAGCAACTGTCGCAGCGGCTCATCAACAAGTTCCTGCATGCCCCGACGCAGACGCTCAATTTCGCCGAAGGCGCCGATCGTGCGGACCTCCAGACCTTGACCGAGCGTCTCTTTCACCTCCATTCCGGCGAGTAGCAGCCGCCCCGGGCGCCCTCGCACACAGCCATCATGAAACCCTCGATCCGCCAGAAACTTGATCTGCTGGTCGACCGCATCGACGAGATCGACCGCATGCTGTCGGCCCCGGACACGGCCAACGACATGGACCAGTTCCGCCGGCTAGCCCGCGAGCGCGCCGAACTGGAGCCGCTCATCGTCCAGTTCAACGCCTTTCGCCAGGCCGAGAACGACATCGCCGAAGCCGAGGCAATGCGCGCCGACCCCGAAATGCGCGACTTCGCCGACGAGGAAATCGCCGCCGCCACGGCGCGCCTGCCGGCGCTGGAACTCGCGCTGCAGACGCTGCTGCTGCCGCGCGACCCCGACGACGAGCGCAGCGTCCTCCTCGAAATCCGCGCCGGCACCGGCGGCGACGAATCGGCGCTGTTCGCCGGCGACCTGTTCCGCATGTATTCGCGCTATGCCGAGCGCCAGCGCTGGCAGGTCGAGGTCATCTCGGCCAGCGAATCGGATCTCGGCGGCTACCGCGAAATCATCTGCCGCATCGTCGGTGCCGGCGCCTATTCGCGCCTGAAATTCGAGTCCGGCGCGCATCGCGTGCAGCGCGTTCCGGAGACCGAAACCCAGGGCCGCATCCATACTTCGGCGTGCACCGTGGCGGTCATGCCGGAAGCCGACGAAGTCGACGAGGTCGCCCTCAACCCGGCCGATCTGCGCATCGACACCTTCCGCGCCTCTGGGGCAGGTGGGCAGCACATCAACAAGACCGATTCGGCCGTGCGCATCACGCACCTCCCGACCGGCATCGTCGCCGAATGTCAGGACGGCCGTTCGCAGCACGCCAACCGGGCTTCCGCGCTGCGCGTGCTGGCCGCGCGCATCAGGGACATCCAGGTGCGCGCCCAGCAGAGCCACATCGCCAGTACGCGCAAGCGCCTGATCGGCTCGGGCGACCGTTCCGAGCGCATCCGCACCTACAACTTCCCGCAGGGCCGGATCACCGACCACCGCATCAACCTGACGTTGTACAAGATCGCGACGATCATCGAAGGGGACATGGACGAACTTCTCGACGCGCTGGCCGCCGAGCATCAGGCCGACCTGCTTGCGGAACTCGGCGAGCAAAACTGAAAATGACGCTTTTCGAGGCGTTGACCGCGGCACGGCGGAAAATCGACCGGCTCGATGCCCGCCTGCTGCTGCAACAGGCCACCGGCTGTTCGCATGGCGACCTGCTGGCACGGCCGGAAACGCCGGTCGCCACGGCGGCCGGCCAACGGTTCATGGCCTGGGTCGAGCGCCGGGCAAGCGGCGAACCGCTGGCCTATCTGGTCGGCGAGGCCGAATTCCGTGGCCGCGTCTTCGAGGTATCGCCGGCGGTGTTGATTCCGCGGCCGGAAACCGAAGTCCTGATCGACCTCGCACTCGAAAGACTGCGCGGCCTGACCGCACCGCGGGTGCTCGATCTCGGCACCGGATCGGGCATCGTCGCCATTTCGCTGGCGCTGGAATGCCCGGCGGTGGCTGTCGTCGCGGTCGACCTCTCGGCCGGGGCAATTTCCGTCGCGCGCACCAATGCCGCCCGGCTCGGGGCGCCGGTCGATTTTCGTCAGGGCGACTGGTTCATGCCGGTCGCCGGGGAACACTTCGACCTGATCGTCGCCAATCCGCCTTACGTGGCTGCCGGCGACCCGCATCTGACACGCGACGGCCTGCCGTTCGAGCCGCAACTGGCGCTGACCGACGGCGCCGACGGGCTGGCCTGCATCCGCCGCATCGTCGCCGGCGCGCCCGATCATCTGAAAACTGGCGGTTGGCTGCTCTTCGAGCACGGCCACGACCAGGGTGCGGAGAGCCGGAACTTATTGACCGCTGCCGGGCTCCAACGCGCCTCAACCTTTCCCGACCTGGCAGGCAGCGACCGGGTCAGCATGGCTTTCTTTCAATCAGGAGCAATCATGTCCGACGTTCAGCAACGCATCCACTCAACCGTGACCAACAACCCGGTCGTCCTCTACATGAAAGGCGACGCGCGTTTTCCGCAGTGCGGCTTTTCGGCAACTTCCGTGCAGATCCTCAAGGCCTGCGGGGTCAGCGACCTTGTCACGGTCAACGTGCTGGCCGACGAGGAAATCCGCAACGGCATCAAGGAGTACGCCAACTGGCCGACGATTCCGCAGCTCTATATCAACGGCGAGTTCGTCGGCGGCTGCGACATCATGAAGGAGATGTACCAGAGCGGCGAACTGCAGAAATTGCTGGAAGGCGTCGCCCAGATTTGATCAAGCGGCAGCAACCTGGCCCCGAACCTGCCGGGTTGCCTCAAGCCATGATATTCACGCCGCCATCGACGTACACCGTGCTGCCGGTCAGCCGGCGGGCATAGGGGGTCGCCAGGAAGGCGCAGGTGAAACCGACATCCATGATGTCGACCAGTTCGCCGAGCGGCGCCCGCTGCGCCGCCTCGTTGAGCAAGAGATCGAAGTCCTTGAGCCCCGAGGCGGCGCGCGTCTTGAGCGGCCCCGGCGAGATGGCGTGGACGCGGATGCCTTGCGGTCCCAGTTCGTAAGCCAAATAGCGGCAGGAGGCTTCGAGCGCCGCCTTCACCGGCCCCATCACGTTGTAGTTGGGCGCCACCTCGTTGGCGCCGTGGTAGCTCATCGCAAACATCGCCCCGCCCTGGTCCATCAGCGGCGCGGCCAGCCTGGCCATGCGGATGAAGGAGTGGCAGGAGATATCCATCGCCTTGGCGAAGCCGGCCGCCGAACAATCGAGCAAGCCACCCTGCAGGTCCTCCTTGGGCGCGAAGGCGATCGAATGAACGAGAATGTCGAGGCGACCCCATTTCCGGGTGATTTCCTCGAACAGTGCCTCGAGTTGGCCGGGCTGACTGACATCGAGCGGCATGAAGATCGGCGCCCCAAGTTCCGTCGCCAGCGGTTCGACGTACTGTCGCGACTTTTCGTTGAGATAGGTGATCGCCAGGTCGGCCTGCAGTTCGTGAAACGCCTTGGCGCAGCCATAGGCGATGGAGCTGTCGTTGGCGATGCCGACGACCAGCGCCTTCTTGCCCTTGAGCGGCGGACTGGGGATATCAAAGGCCATGATTTTGTGCTCCTTGTCAGGCTGGGTTGAGGAGGCGCCGGGTATGGCGGGCAATCATCAGTTCTTCGTTGGTCGGAATCACCCAGGCCGCAACCCGGCTGTCGGCCATGCTCAGGCATGGACCGCCGGCCGCGTTGGCGGCGGGATCGAGTTCCACCCCGAGCCAGGCGGCGGCGCGGCAGACCCGTTCGCGGATCGCCGCGGCGTGTTCGCCGATGCCGGCGGTGAACACCAGTGCGTCGAGTCCGCCCAGCGCGGCGGCTAGCGAACCGAGTTCCCGACCGATGCGGTAAACGAATAATTCCACCGCAAATTTCGCCCTTGGTTCTTCGGAAGCGAGCAGCGTGCGCATGTCGCTCGATACGCCGGAAACCCCGAGCAGCCCCGATTGCTGGTAAAGCAGCCTTTCGATGGCGCGGGCGTCCATCTTCAGTTCGTCCATGAGGTAGAGAACCACCCCGGGGTCGAGATTGCCGCTGCGGGTGCCCATCGGTAGCCCGTCGACGGCGGTAAAGCCCATCGTGCTGGCGACGCTCCGGCCGCCGTGGATCGCACACATGCTGGCGCCGTTGCCCAGGTGCAGCACGATGCTGCGTCCCGCCGCCGCGCGCGGATCGACCTCGGGCAGAACCGAGGCGATGTATTCATAGGAAAGGCCGTGGAATCCGTAGCGGAGCACGCCACGGTCGGTGATCGCGGGCGGCAGGGCAAAGGTCTGGGCCACCTCCGGCTGATTGCGATGGAAGGCGGTGTCGAAGCAGGCCACCTGCGGCAATTGCGGCTGGTTCTCCATCAACATGCGGATCGGCTTGAGGTTGTGCGGCTGGTGCAAGGGCGCCAGCGGAATGAATTGCTCCAGGTGTCCGACAATCTCGGCAGTCAGTCGGACCGGCGCGGCGTAGACGGAGCCGCCATGCACCACCCGATGGCCAACGGCCACCAGCCGGTGCTCGCCAAGTTGCTCCCGCAGGAAGCCGGCCAGATGAGCGAGCCCGCCATCGTGGCCAAGCGACTCTCCCTCCGCCCACCGCCGTTCGCCGACGACGGCGCCCGCGGCATCTTTGGCCTTGAATCGGGGGGCGCTGTAAAGCCCCTCGATCTGCCCGCCGAGAAACAGATCAAGCGCCTCGCCCCGTTCCAGAAAGAGCGAAAACTTGATGCTGGATGACCCTGCGTTGACAACCAGAATCGCATCGCTCATGCCGTCACTCCCTTGCTGGCGCTCTCCCGCCGCGCTTGGGCGACCAAAGCGGCCACCGCGCACGAGGCCAGCCGGGTGGTCACCGAATCGGCGCGGCTCGTCAGGATGATCGGCACCCGCGCGCCAAGCACGATGCCGGCGGCGTCTGCGCCGGCCATGAAGCTGAGGCTCTTGGCCAGCATGTTGCCGGCTTCCAGGTCCGGCACCACCAGGATGTCGGCGAGCCCGGCAACCGGCGAGTCGATCTGCTTGATCCGGGCCGCCGCGAGGTCGATGGCGTTGTCGAGCGCCAGCGGGCCGTCGAGGATGCCGCCGGTGATCTGCTTGCGATCAGCCATCTTGCACAGGGCGGCGGCCTCCACCGTGGACTGCACCTTGGGATTCACTGTTTCCATGGCGGAGAGGATTGCCACCTTCGGTTGCGCCATGCCCAGAGCGCGGGCAAGGTCGATGGCGTTCTGGACGATGTGCATCTTGTCTTCCAGCGTCGGAAAGATGTTGATCGCCGCGTCGGTAACGATGATCGGCCGGTCCTGACTCGGCACGTCCATGATGAAGGCGTGGCTGATGCGCCGTTCGGTACGAAGCCCGGTCCCGCTTCGCACCACCGCGCCCATCAGCTCGTCGGTATGCAGACTGCCCTTCATCAGCATTTCGCCCTTGCCTTCGCGCGCCAGTTGCACCGCCAAGTCGGCGGCGGCGTGACTGTGCGGAGCATCGACGATCTCGTAGCCGGAGATGTTGAGGTGGAACTGTGCCGCGACTGCCTCGATCCTGGCCCGTGGCCCGACCAGGATCGGCTGCAGGATGCCGAGTTGGGCCGCTTCGACCGCCCCCCTGAGCGAACTCTCGTCGCAGGGATGGGCGACGGCGGTCGGGATGGGCGTCAGCGCTTGGCAGCGGGCGATCAGTCTTTTGTATTTCTCATGCTTGCGTTCCATCGCTTGCTCCTCGTATCCGGTGCCTATGAGGCGGCGTTGCCGGAACCTGCCGTGCCCGGTTCGGCCGCAGCGAACAGTTGTTCTATCCGCGCCAGCCGTTCGGCCCGTTCGCCGGCGACCTCGCCGGCCGCCGAAACGACCTGGCGAATCTTGCCGAGCGCCTCGTTCCGGGCAACCGCGTCGCCAGGCAGCATTTGCGGAATCGCGGCCAGCGCACCGTCCCGATCGAGCAGCAAGCCAAAGAATTGCTCGCGCAGCAGCCGCTTGAATTCCTCGAGCGTAATGCTGCCTTGCTCGGCGCGCATCTGGCGCAGCACCTCGAAAGCGCGCTCGTCCACACCGGGTCCGGCCATGCCGATGTAGACCAGACTGCGAATCGTTGCCTCGCGCAACCCGCCTTCGGCAAGGCGTGCCTTGAGTTCGGCGATGCGCTGCTGGATGAAGGCGACACGCTCCGGTTCGATGCCCGGATGCCGGCGCAAGGGTTCATCCGCGGCGCGTATTCCGACAAGTGCCTGCAACACCGGCGAGCTGTAGAGGCCAAGGAAGATCTGTTCCATGGTGTGATCGCGCAAATCGCGATAGCCGTCGAGCGCGGCGATGATCCCGTCCGAGATCGCCGCCTGCACCTGGAGCATCGGATTGTCGGGTGCAGCGGGCCGGCGCTGCTCGCGCACCTGCTCGGCGAGCAGGGCGATCTGCCGCATCAGCGGGTTGCGGTCCGAAAACAGTTCGAAGGGCAACTCGGCAGGGTTCAGCTTGGGCAGCCACTCGGCGGTCTGATTGTTGGCAAGAGCCTGGACGAAAGGCTGGAACAGCGTGCGATAGAGGCCGAGATTGATCTCCGACACCCGCCGCGCGGCAGCGAAGCGGCGTTCGTTCTCGGAATCGGGCTGGACGATGGCCCGGACATCCTCCAGGGTGCGCGGCTCGAAGCGCACGATCCAGTCGCCACCGACCAGATCCGCGCGGGCGGTATCTGCGGTCTTGGGGGTCATCACCGCTTCGTACAGGCCCGGCGGCAGGACATCGATCAGATCGATGTTGGACTCGAACTCCTGGTGCTCCTTCCTGGCTACTCCGCCCCCGACAAAGATGCCGAGATGGCCGATGCTTTCGTGGATGGCGTAGATGATGGTCTGGCCGCAGGCACGGAGGTCATCGTCCTTGCCGTAGAGATCGACGATCCAGCCGAGCGCCTGTTGCGGCGGCGTGATGTTGTCGCCCTTGGAGCAGAAACAGAGGATCGGCGAGCGGATATTGCGCAGGTCGATGCGTACGCCGTCACTGGTAACGATTTCGGCGGTGGCCAGCCGGTTGCCGACAAACAGCTGATCGACGATCCACTGCATTTCCTCGGCGTTGAGGCTGACATGACCGCCCCACCACTTCTCGAACTCGAGAAAGCGCTGCCCCTCGGTATCGACCTTGTTCCACAGGTCGTAGTTCTTGGTCCACAGCGTATTGGCGGGATTGAGATTCTCGAAGTTTTCGACCAGATGGGCGCCGTCAAACTTGCCGCCGCCGAGGTCGCTGGTAAGCGCGGTGATCCAGCTGCCACCGGCCAAGCCGCCGGTGTAGCGCATCGGGTTCTCGCCCTCCACCCCGGCCCAGTAGGACAACGGCGAACCGGGAATGATGAGCGGCCCGAACAGTTCCGGGCGGGTCGCCGCCAGCATCATCACCGCCCAGCCGGCCTGGCAGTTGCCGATCACGCAGGGCTTGCCCTCGGCTTGCGGGTGGAGTTCGATCACCTTCTCCAGAAACACGGCTTCCGCACGCATGATGTCTTCGATAGTCTGGCCCGGCATCGGCTCGGGGGTGAAGCCGACGAAGTAAGAGGGATGGCCGGCGCGCATCGCCATGCCGAGCTCGCTGTCGGCCTTGAATCCGCCAATGCCCGGCCCGTGCCCGGCGCGCGGGTCGACCACGACGAACGGGCGTTTCTTCGGATCAATCACCACACCTTTCGGCGGTTTGACTCGCACCAGCAGGTAATTGGCCGGCTGCTCGAAGGTCCGCCCGTCCAGCACCAGTTCCGCGTCGAAACTGAGCACATTCGGCACCTCCTTCGCCTTCTGCGCGTAATACTGATCGCTGCGCTGGCGCAGCACGTCCCAGAACAGGATGGTGCGCTGCCAGCCGTCGATCCAGTAATCAACAACCTGTTGACCAAGAGCGGGAATGGCTTGCTGACTGGCGAAGGGGAAACGGGATTGGGATGGATCGGTCATCGGTGAGCCTCTTCAATAATCCAGAGAATCGGAACAGCTCTCCCGGTTGAGTGCGCTTCGCTTCTCCAGGAAATCTGCCGCTTTGCTCGACATTTCGCTCTGAAGTTCCCTCGGCTTCCCACCGCCCAAAGAGCAATTTTCATCCTACCACTTTTTCTGTCGTAGCGCTCCTTGAGACCATCTCGCTCGCGCTGTTCTGCCACAATCCCCATGAAGACAGTCGCCTTCGGAGCGACCGCCCAAACGTGGCCGACATCAGGCGCATCCGTGATGCGGATGGATGAACCTCCTCTGCGAACGAAAGATGTCGCGACGACAAACCTGCCGGGTGGCGGACTCCCGGCAGGACGCGCCTACTTTGGCGCGGTGAATTCCTCGTAGGCGCGAACCGCCTCCGCCGCATACATCAGGGCCGGTCCGCCGCCCATATAGACGCAGACACCCAGCGTTTCCATCAGCTGTTCGCGGGTGACACCCAGGCGAATCAGCGCCTTGACGTGAAAGCCGATGCAACCGTCACAGTGTTGCGCTACGCCAATCGCCAGTGCCAGCAGTTCCTTGTCCAGTTCGCTCAGCGCACCGGCCTTCATCGCCCCGTTGTGCATGGCGCTGAAGCCCTGCATGGTGTCGGGAATTTCCTTGCGCAGGATGCCCATGGCTTTGGTCAGATCGGAAGTGATGGTGACGTACGATTTGCTGGGCATGGTCAATTCCCCATATATAAGCGATTGGCTATCTTACTTGCCGGGAGCATGGTTGGCAATCCGGCGCACGTCACTTAGGCGCCAACGATCCGATGTTCTTCCTTTGCCTCGAAGTTCCGGGAATCGGTAGCACCCCAATCAATACGAATTTCCGACAGCTACTTGCGCCCGAATCGCGTGACAGACCTCACCCCCTTGCGCCAGGTAGCAGGTGGAACCGACTCCCATTGCGCGAATGCCCTGACGAATGCGTTGCTTCCCGAATAGCCGAGCAAGGTCGCAATCGCCGGAATGCTGCTCCCTGTGTCACGCAGTAGCTGACACGCCAACTCGTGCCTGACGGTCCTGTGCAGTTCGCGGAAGCTGGTTCCGGCCTCCTGGAGCCGCCGGTTGAGGGTCCTCGGATGAAGGCCCATCTGGCTGGCGAGTTCCTGAAGCGAACAGCGCTGCCTACCAAGCAGGAGGATCAGTTGCGGTTCTCAAGCCTGGATCGGCTGTCTGCACCTTCTCCGAAAGCCATGATGCACTGAATACCATCATGGTCCGCTCGGCACCGAACAGCAGGGGAGCCCTGAAAACGCGCCAATACGGCTCAACGTCGTCGGGCTTCCCGCGGCGGAAGCATACTTCGTTCGCCAGCCAGTCGGGGCCGCACAAGGCACGCATGAGGTCCCACACAAGTCCCGTCGCAGCGTCGTCAATCTGTTCCCAGCCTTCCGCGTATGGGTAAAGCGTTTCGTAAACAAAAATGGCCTGCCGACCGGCAATCTCAAGATAGGGTGCCGCTGCGCGATTGTGCAACCGCAGGTTTGCGGCAAGTCCGCCGAGAGCCGTCCGCACATCGGGCGCATTGCGCACCATGAAACCGATGGCCCCAAGCGAGGAAGCATTGAGACGCTGCCCCAACAGAAGGCCGAAATGTGGACAACCCGTTTCGCGTGCACAATCCACGAGAATCGCCCCCTGACTTTGGCTGCGATCGTGTTCTCAGGGTCGGAAACGGTGCTTTCCGCAAATCCGAATTTCTGCCATACACGTTCTGGTGGTACGCCGAACTCTCGCAACAGGTCCCACGCCGGGAGCAACGGCCCGACACGAACCATTCCGTTTCGCGGCGACGGATACCAATAAGATTTGGGGGCGGTCGTCACGCCATGAACCCGTTGCAATGTCGAAAAGAGTTTAAAAACTGTCGTGTTATGTATATAGGATTAACGAGACGAGGAGTAGTATAAAAAATCAAGGGAAACGCAAGCTGACCGGCTGGGCCGTCGCTTCAAGAAGATAGCGATGCCGGGTCCGGTTTGCCGGCTTTCGGGTCGCGGCCTATCATGGAACCGTTGGCGCCGCGCCAGGCATTCATTCAAGGAGATCGAGATGGGCAAGAAGAAGGCAGCAAAGAAGCAGGCAACTCCCGTTGACGAGAAGCTCGGCGCCAGGGCATACGAAGAGGAACTCGCGAAACTGCATGTCGAACTGGTGAAGCTGCAGGAATGGGTTGTCGCCAAGGGCCTCAAGGTCTGCGTCGTCTTCGAAGGGCGCGACGGCGCCGGCAAGGGCGGCACCATCAAGGCCATCACCGAGCGCGTCAGCCCGCGCGTCTTCCGCGTCGTCGCCCTGCCGTCGCCGACCGAGCGCGAAAAGACCCAGATGTATGCGCAGCGCTACATGCCGCATTTCCCGGCGGCCGGCGAAATCGTCATCTTCGACCGCAGCTGGTACAACCGCGCCGGCGTCGAGCGCGTCATGGGTTTCTGCAGCGACGAGCAGGCCAGCCGCTTCCTGGATGTCGTGCCCAATTTCGAGAAACTGATGATCGAATCCGGGATCATCCTGCTCAAATACTGGCTCGAGGTAAGCCCGGAGGAGCAGACGCGCCGGCTGACCCAGCGCATTGACGACGGGCGCAAGATCTGGAAGCTGTCGCCGATGGACCTCAAGTCGTACAGCCGCTGGTACGACTACTCGCGGGCGCGCGACGAGATGTTCGAGAAGACCGACACGCCGTGGGCGCCTTGGTACGTCGGCAAGTCGAACGACAAGAAGCGGGTCCGCCTGAACATCATCACCCATCTGCTGAGCAAGATTCCCTACGAGGAAATCAAGCGCGGCAAGATCGAACTGCCCAAACGCCAGGCGCCCGGCAAGTACAAGGAGCCGGACTACCCGTACAAGTACGTGCCGGAGAAGTTCTGAGCGGCCAAGGGCGCGCGCGTGGCGGAGAATCCGTTGAGATGGGTGGGGACTTGATCAGGAACTTGTAAACGGAGGGGCGAGGCATGGGCATTCTCGGTTGGTTCAAGCACCGGGCTGGCCATTTCGATACGGATCGGGTATCCGAGGAGATGGTTCGATGGGCTGTCGACAAGGCCATCACGCTGACCAACCCACGGCTGAAAGTCCTGCCGAACTGTCACAAGCGCCTGGCGTCCTCGGTCGAGACAACGATCAGGTTCCTGCAGGGACTGGTCAAGTCGCTTCCGGCCGTCCGGCGCATGTCGACCGAAACCTGGTCTGCCGATGCGGCCTTGCGCGCGTTTTTTGTCTCGCCGTCGGACATGAAGGACGTACTTGCCCGCGCGGACGGATTGCGCACGCTGTTCGAGAAATTTCCTGAACTCGATGCGGCGTATCTGGTTCTCGGCATGGCGTTCACCGAACAGCGGGTTTTCGGTCTGGGGCTGCAAGGGGATATGGTCCAGCGAGATGTGGCGCAGATGACGGTGAATTTTTCCGATCACAAGACGCGACTGTGTGGGCCCGATGAAGCGGTCTTGCGCCGCGTCATCGGGGTCGAGATTTTCGAATATCTCATTTCACGGGCCTTATCGGAGATTGGCGCAGAACGCAGCGAGCGGCAGGAACTGCAGGCAAACCGGTCGCTGATCCGGGCACGCCTCCGGTTGCTGCAGCAACACGGGCCGGGCCTGGGGTCGATGTTGGGCGAAGCGCCGGCGGAAGCCAGTCAGCAGGCCCGACTCGAGGCGGAACTGCTCGATAACGAGCGGCAACTGGAGACGATCGGCGGCGGCGAGGCAGCGCTGGAAGGCGAACTCGAAACCCTCAAGAGCGTACTCGACAAGCCACAGGATTACCTGTCGATCGAGCCGAGGCGCATTCGCCTGAGTTCGATGAATGTGGTGCTCGATGAGACGAACACCGCCTCGGGAGCCGAAGTCGATTTTGCCGTAATCGAGCTGAAGGGTGGGATGCCGCAGCGCAGAGCCTTTGTCATTGGACGCCTCGCGCGAACCGAACTGCCACCGCCAAAATCGATGAATTACCACGACGCCATGCGCTACCTGTGAACCATTGACTGATGACTACCCTGCTTTCTGGGGTCGCCGTGCGCGCGTTGCAGCTTACCGCTTCCAACATGCCGGCTTCCGCCTGACCCGGATGCCGCTCCACGGGCACAACGACTACCGACGGCTTTCTGCCGGCGGGATCATTTTCTGGTCAGGAGAGCAACACCCTGACGCATAAAGCCGGTGCGACAGGCGCCGCAGGTAGTGGCACGGGGGCTTGCGCCCCGACCTCGTCGCCGGGGTGACGGTGGCTGTCGTCGTCCTGCCCAAGACGCTGGCCTATGCGACCGTGGCCGGGCTGCCGTCGGCCTGTATACCGCCTTCGTGCCGATGCTGAGCTATGCCCTGCTCGGCACATCGCGCGTACTCAGCGTCAGTTCGACGGCAACACTGGCGATCCTCGCCGCCACACAACTCGGGCTTGTCGTTCCGGATGGCGACCCGGGCAAACTGATCACAGCGGTCGCGACCCTGTCCGCGCTGACCGGTGCGCTCCTGCTCCTCATCGCCGCGCTGCGCCGGATGCCGCAGGTCAGCTGTCGGGCCTTGGCCGGCAGCTTGCGCAGCCAGGTTGCGGGCGTGTGGTCAGGGATGGGAGCGTGGGGCAAGGACATGGCTGCGGAAATTCAGTTGCACGAGTATCCCCCGGCGCCAGCAGCGAGTCCACCCGCGGTCCGTCGGGTTGTCGCAGTCGCGCACACAACCCGGATGCCGGACATCAAAGCCGGTCAATCCTTTGGCATGGACAGATAGCGCTCGATGGCGAGATGGGCGTTGAACAACATGCGCTCACGGCCGAGGCGCCCGGCCAGGCCGGCATGCTCGACGACCTGCATCACGCCGGGGTTGAGGCCCGCCAGCCAGAGCGTCGGGCCATTTTCGCCGGCCCGCCGTCGCTCGCCCTCGACCAGCATTTGCAGCGCCGAATACTCGATGTCCGGCACCCGGCTCAGGTCCAGCACGACGACCTTTGGTTGATGTTGCGCCACCAGGGCCCTGATCCGGTCGTCCACCGTCTGCGCATTGACGAAGAACAATCGACCTTCCGGACGCAGGATCAGCAGCCCTTCAAAGGTTTCGTCATCCGGATGCTCTTTGGAGACGGGGCGCAATACGTCGGCGCCCCGCTTGCGCCCGATGACATGGACCGGGGGATTGGCCGTCTGGCTGGACAAGGCGATCAGGGAAACGATGATGGCGATGACAATGCCCTGCAGCGTGCCGAAAACGAGTACCCGGAGACAGGCAACGACCGCCCAGCGGAACTCCATCGTGCGCACCTGGCGGATCGCCCTGAATTCGGCGGGCTGGATCAGCCCCACCGAATAGAAGATGACCACCGCGGCGAGCGTGGCATAGGGCAGCAAACCGAGCAGCGGCGCCAGAAACAGCATGGTGGCGAGCGCTACACCGGCGGTGACCAGGGATGACTTTTACGATTGCCCGCCAACCGATCGGACGACCGCCGTCTGCGAGGTTCCGCCGGCCGCCGGCATGCCGCCTGCAAGGGCGCCACCGAGATTGGCCAAACCGGAGGCGAGCAGCTCGCGATTGGCCTCGATCGGCGGTTCGGATGTCTTGGCGAAGGCGCGTCCGGCGGCAATCGATTCGGTAAAACTCATCAACGCAATGCCGGCGGCACCGGGCAGCAATTGCTGGACCAGGGCGAGGTCGGGCAGGGTCAACGACGGGAACCCCTGGGGAATCAGACCGACGATGGCTACCCCCTGCCCTTCGAGTCCGAAGAACCACGCCGCCGCGATGCCACCACCGACCGCCACCAGCAGCGCCGGTGAATGCGGCTAGAGGCGTTCCATGCCGATCAGCAATGCCAGCGTTGCAGCGGCGACGAGCAGCGTCATCAGCGAGGCGTCGGGCAGATGCTGGACGACGCTGAGCAGGTCATGGAAAAAGCCTTGCTTGGTGATGTGGACCCCGAGCAGCTTGGGCACCTGGTCGAGGACGATGACGAGGCCGATTCCCGCCTTGAACCCGGTCAGCATCGGGCTGGAAATGAAGTTGGCGACGAAACCGAGACGCAACAGCGAGGCCAGTATCAGGATTGCGCCGGTCAGCGCACTCAGGGTGGCAACCGCAGTGATCAGTTTCGCCGGGTCGCCGTCGGGAACGACGAGTCCGAGCTGGGTGCCGGCCAGGATCGCCAGGGTGGCGATGGAGCTGACGCTAAGCACGCGCGAGGAGCCGAGCAGCGCGTAGACCAGCATCGGGATGAAGGCCGTGACAGGCCGACGGCGACGGGTAGGCCGGCCACGGTCGCATAGGCCATCGCCTTCGGCAGAACGACGGCCGCAGCCACGAGGCCGGCGACCACGTCGAGGCGCAGCGAGGGCATTCCCGGTGCTTTCTCTGCGGTGGATATCGGAGTTTGGCTCATCTGGTGTGCTCCCGGTTTTAGAACGTTGCGTTGATGGAGTCGACGAAAACCTGCTCGTTCGACCCCGAGTTGAACCAGTAGCCGCCGATCGTGACGCGGCCCCAGGCCAGCTGGGCGAACGGCCCGCGCTGGATATCGAGCCCGTTACCGTGGGTCCGGGTGCGCTGGCTGGAGATGCCGAAGCGAAACCATTCTACCGGGCGGTACCCCAGCTCGTTCCGGAAATAGAGGTAACTGTCGTCGCGGCTGTACACGGTGTGCCTTGGGCAAGCCAGCTATCGCGCCGTCGGCACCGCATCCGGTGCCCGGGCACTTCCCGTGTCCGGCGGCGAGCCTTCGGGAGCGATTGTCGCCCCGACTTCCTTCAGCAGACGCTGGAATTCAGGTGATTCGCTGATGATCGTTCCCGCCGCAGCGCGCAGGCGATCGACGGCTTCGTCGGGGAGCACGAAGCTCGTTGGCAACTCGTTCAGGTAGGCGGACTCGGTTGTGTCCTTCAACGCTGCAAACGAAACATCGATGGCAAAAATATCGACATCCGGACCCTGCAGTTCCCTGGCGATTTCCGGATCCTTGTTGCCGGCGAATGCCGCCGACTGCCGCAGACGACGCAACGACTGCCAGCGGGCCTGCTTGTCCTTGAGCAATTCCAGGGACTCGTAGGAGTAATGATCGATCGGTACGCCACTCGCCTTGATCATCAGGTTGATCGCGCCCGGCGGCTTCTCCCTTTCGTCCCAGTCGGTCCGGGGCGAGGAGAGCGAGTTGACGACAAAGACCACAATGCGGCGCACGTTGTCGAGCCTCGTCGGCACGCCTTCGTGTTTCAATGCTTCCATCAGTTCGAGTACCGAAAGCACGCTACGCATGCCGACGTTATCGGCGACGCCGCCGTCGAACAGATGAAGGTAGGGCCGCTTGGCGCCATCGGCAACGGCGAGGCGCTCCGCGATTTCGCGCTTCGCGCGGGCGGCTGTGCGCTGCGCCTCGGGGGAATGCTCGAACCTGTTCCACGCGGGCGGCAACTCATAGTTGCAGGTGCCGCCATAGTTGTTCAAGGTGACCGGCGACAGGACCAGCGGCACCGCCGACGAGGCCGCTGCCGCGCGCGACAGCCGCACTGCGCCGAGATCCGAGCACGTCGCATCGAAAATGTTCTGTTCAAAAACCAGGCGGGCCCCGGTCGAGATGTCGGTTGCAGCGACCACGATAAACGGCCCCTTGCCCCGGTCGAGGTCGGCGAATGTCGCGCCGTTGAAGAGTATTTCGTCATACAGGTCGGCAGCCAGTTCCGAGCGGCCCCAACCCGTCGAGGACAGATTGGCCCAGTTCAGCGGATTGAAAGCGCGGGCGATGATTGTGCCCTGCACATCGCGCTTGAGGAAACGCTGCTCGTAGTCGGCGAACAGCTGGTCGCCATAGAGACCGTAGGCCAGCGCCGTGAAGCTGCCGCCGGACACCCCGGTAATCACCCCGACATCATCCAGAAGCCGGACCTTGTTGCCATTCGCCGAGACAATCTCGGTGCTCCGGAGAAACTCGAGGACGCCGTAAGAGAAGGCAGCCGCCCGCGTGCCGCCCCCGGAAAACGCCAGGATGACCAGCGTTTCGGGGTTCTTGAAATATGCCTGCCTGGTCTCCAGACGATAGCCGGCACTCGGGTCGACCTGCGTGATCGGCGGGTTGACCGGCCGAGTCGCGCAACCACCGAGAACGAGCAAGGCGGCGAAGGCCGCGACCAGGCCCGGCGTGCCCAGCAGCTTGCTGAAGATGACGCGGGTCGCTCGCGGTGTTACGGTTTCTGTGGGCATTCCATGTCCATTTTCAAAAGTCTGCCGCCGTTCCGTACGCTCGTGTGGATCCTATTTTGGAAACAACAGCGTCAACTGCAACCTGTAGCCCCACCCCTCGGGGCCGTTGTCCGGCGCGGCGGCCCAATACCGTGCGCCTGCCGTGATCTGGAGCAGCTGTGTCCCGATCTTGAACACCTGCCCCACCTGTAGATTCAAGGGAACACTCCACTGCTTGGCTTTCCAGTCGTAGGTGGATTCCGTATTCATGCTGAAGGTCGTGTGCGTCCCGGTGGTCTAGCTCAGGAAGGGCTGCAGGAAGGTGGCGCTGACGTTCTCGCGGCTGTCGTCGCCGCCCGCACCCCAGATGTGATTGGCCAGCATGCCGAACGTCCAAGGCCCGGGCTGGTTCAGGGCCACGACCGTCGGCCCTAGACCCCACTTTTCGGCGCCGAGCACGTCCTTGGTCGCCGTCGGCAGCAGAAAGACCGGCCCTGCCCCCCAGATCCAGCCGTCAGCGCTTGGCGCCTTCGGCGAAAAGAACAGGCTGGCAGTGATGTCGCCCAGACCCGACTCGTTCCTGGCGGCAGCCGGAAAGTCCCGTTGATCGATGAGCGGAACGATGGTGCGCGAGATCAGGTTCCAGTCGTCGTTCAGCGAGAACGGGATCACCGGCTGGATGTTCAGCCGGCTGACCGAGGCGCCGTCGTTCGCCCCGCCGTACTTGTCGTAGTTGTACTGAAACGGCACGCTGATCAGCGAGGCCAGCGGGTTCGCCAGAGCCTTGGCCGCATCTGCCTCCCGCGCCTGAGCGGTAGCGGCGGCAGAATCCTGTGCCCAAGTGGCGGGTGCCAGCGTTAGGGCGCCGAGGGTCAGAAGAAACGTCCATTTGAGATTTTTCATCGTTTACACTTCCGAGAGTATAAAAATTCGCCCTACGTGCGCCAAAGTCGTCCTGGCAGGTGCAAGTTCATATCGTTGAACGGCAGAGTCTGAAGATAAAACTCAACACGTCGGCTTCAATGCGGAACTGGCCCAAGGTTCTGCTTCGAGGGGTCTATGCACTATCGACGAACGTGAGAAGCGCGTCTATCGGAATTTCGCAAAATTCAAGGATTATGAAATCCCCTGCCACCACCACCGACCGAACTGCCGTCACGGTTGTCGAGATCAGCGATTCCGCGGATGCCAACGCGGGTATCGAACCCTTTGATCTGGACGCGGTTCAGCTTCAGTCGCTGCCTTTTCGGGCACGACGTGTGGTTGTTCGTGCCGGAGCTGCCACCGTGGTATTCACCTCGACCAACTGACCACCGGCGCGGAAATGAAGTTGGCAACGAAGCCCAGGCGCAATAGCCGGGCCACGAGCAGCATGGCGCCGACCAGCGCGGCCAGCGTGGCCGTCGCGGTGACCCGCTTCGCCGGGTCGCCGTCGGGAACGACGAGTCCGAGCTGGGTGCCGGCCAGGATCG
>ERZ724514.71-NODE-71-length-40070-cov-8.984631_pt1 | contig 40070 bp, 32 predicted proteins | sample MGYA00376047_ERZ724514 | MGnify/ENA primary metagenome ERZ724514 (study PRJEB28724, sample SAMN07190883) | activated sludge metagenome | isolation source: activated sludge of sewage treatment plant in Hong Hong | place: Hong Kong | collected 2016-03-17 ...
TTTCAGTCTTTCGCCATGCTGTTTGAATACGATGGACGGCAAATCAAAAGACTCTCTACCCCTGGAAATATAATGTTTTTAAGCGTAGTGGGTCAACAACTGATATTGCCTGTATTAGGCAAGGGTTTGTACAAAAGGGTGTTTGATCAATGGTTATTTATGGAGGGCACGGAGCTTTTAGGCAATCATACGGTGAGTGCAGTATTTGGCCAAAATGATCAACTATTTATAACCACTCAGGAAGGCGGTGTTTTTGTTTTGGAGGGTAAAAAAGTAAGGCAGTGGCAGCATGCCCTTAATGCCATTTTAGAAAGAGCCCAGGTCAATAAGGCCATTAAAATAAGGGAAGATCTGTGGTGTTTTGCAACCATCAATGAAGGGGTTATATTACTGGACCTAACCACCAAAGAAATGGTGGAACTGAATACCGGCACAGGTTTGCAAAACAATACGGTACTTTCATTGTGTGCCGATAAAGAAAAAGGACTTTGGGTAGGTCTGGATAAGGGAGTGAGTTATTTTTCACTTTCGAATGACATTTTATATTATGATGGTAAAAAAGACAGATTAGGGACAATATACGCTGCAGAAATTTATGGAAGGTACAAATACCTGGGCACCAATCAGGGCTTGTACAGATGTAATTTGAGCCAACAAGGGCAGCCTGGAAACCTTTTAAGGTACAGCGCTGTGCAACAAATTAAGGGCCAGGTCTGGCATTTGTACAAAGTGGAGGGGGGCATTATTTGTGCTCACAATGCAGGTTGTGATCTCATCAGTGATAATGAAGTTAAGCCCTTGTTTAGGGGAACCGGCACTTGGTTTACCACCCATGTACAAGGAGATGCCCGTACGCTTATCCAGGGCAGTTACAGCGGAGCTTTGGTTTATAAAAATGATGGTTCATGGAAGTTTAGTCACAGGATAGAAAATCTGGCAGGTGCCATTGACCGGATCTGTGTGGAGGATAACAGGCATTACTGGCTGACAGGACCGGCTGGTGAATTGCGACGCATAGAATTGAGTGGTGATTTTAAAAAAGTATTGTCTACAACCAACTACACAGGTCCTGGCAAAATGAACAGAAGCAGGAAGATGGTTATGGTAAAGACTGGGGATGGAATATTTGTGCATTCTAACGACAGTTTGTTTAAATATAACAGACAGAAAGACAACTTTATCTTTCAAAAGAAAATAAAGGGGAGTATCCATGGTCCGCTCGACCTCCAATTTTTTGAGGTTTATAGAGACAGTGTAGTCATGTTCCATGGGGAAAAAAGAAGTAGCTTATTTATTCGTCCTACCCAGGAAAAAAATGTGATTGGCAACTGGGATGAAAAGCATTGGCTGATTTTGCAGGAAGAGGGTTATGTTTTGGTTGAAAAACAATTCTTCACTCAGGGGCCCAAAAATCAAGGGGCGGTATTAAAAGCTGATTATATCAAAACAGATTTGGGATCGGTTTACAATCTTGTGGGGAATGACATCAGCATACCATATCAGGATCGCTCATTTCAACTCTTTTATCACGAGGCTATTTATGACAGAGATGTTTACTACGCCTATACACTTACCGGAAGAGACTTTATTAAAGGAGCGTGGGACCGCAAAGCAAATGTGCATTTTTTCAACCTCAATTATGGCACATACCAACTGACCATTTTTTCATCCAGTGGAAACAGTCAAGTCATCAAAATCACAGTATTGCCTCCGTGGTATCTTTCTTTTGGAATGCGTATTGTCTACTTAATTTTTTCAATTTTGGCTGTTTTGGGCTTGTGGTTTTATTATACCCTGTCATTAAAAAATAGTAAGCTACGACTTGAAAAGGAGAACGAAAGAGTATTGCGTGAGCACAAAATAGCTCTGGATAATCAAAAACTGGTAGAGGAAAACCGGTTGAAAAGTCAGGAACTGGCTAATAGTACCTTACAATTGATCAAAAAGAACGAGCTGTTGGTGGAAATAAAGGACGAACTGGTAGAACTGAGGAAGTCAGAAGAAAGTCTCACTCAGAAAGAATTTCAAAAAATGATGCGTCATATCAACGAAAACATTACAAGTGAGCATGACAACAAACTTTTTGAGTCCAACTTTCATGAAATACATGAGGTATTTTTTAAAAAATTGCTTTCCAGGTACCCAAATTTGACTTCCCAAGACTTAAAATTGGCTGCTTATCTCAAAATGAACCTTTCTACCAAGGAGATTGCCCCTTTATTTAACATCACTGTGAGGGGTTTGGAGAATAAAAGGTATAGATTGAGAAACAAACTGGGTTTGGCTGCCGAGATCAATCTATCTGAATTTTTTATTGCCTTTGAATAGAAGATTCGGGTAAAAAATGAGCCGGTTCAGATGTCTTTTCCATTTTGGCGTAGTATTGGCGTAGTAAATTTTGTGTTAAATTCCGTATTCTTTCCTAATTTTGCTTTGAATATTTGAATCTTTAGCAAATTTATTTGGCTAAAACCACATTATTAACGCACTTCATTGGAATTGACTTTTTAAAGCCTTTTGGTTGCAATTAGTTGATTGGGGTAATGATTTGGTTGTATGTTGGTTTTGGTTTGAAACAAAATATACATTTATTAACCAAACTAAATTACTTCTATGATGAGAAACTTTACCCTTATTATGTTTCTTATGCTTGGCTTCTTTGCAGTGAATGCACAGGTATATGAAGATTTTGAAGGAGGGGCAAAACTTCCGTGGGCATCATTTAATGGTGCCGGATACGAGGGAGGCATTGCCAATCCGTCGAAAGATGCTGTGAACGGTTCTGACTTTGTTGGAAAACTTAGCAACAACGACCAAAGTGACTTTTGCTTTTTATTGGCAGATTTGCCGGTTCCAGCCGACCTAAGTGTCAAGAACCTGTTGAAAATGAAAGTATGGTCACCTATTGCGCCTTCCAGAATCCTTCTGAAATTTGAAGGAGGTGGCAAAGCGGTAGAAAAATTTGTTGATATCCAGGTTCCTGCACAGTGGGTAGAATATTCTTTCGATTTGTCGGGAGGAGCAAACTTTACAACCCTCAGTAAAATTTTGGTAGCATTTAATCCATTCACCACCCCACAGGCGGCAGATTTCTATTTTGACGACATCAGGGGTGTTGAGGCCAGAGATGTATATGAAACCTTTGAAACCGGCAACGAAATGGGATGGCAGGGACTGGATGGTGTATTAGAGGCACCCGTTGACAATCCGGCACCCAATAAGGTTAACGACAGCGCAAAAGTGGGTAAGTACACCAAATCAGGTGCACACTCCTATTCATTGTTGTTAGCAGACAGAGGCACCAATGCATTTGACCTTAGTCAAAACAACCAATTTAAGCTTCAGGTACACGCAAGTGCTCCAACCCAGGTGCTTTTCAAACTGGAAGGTGCCGGTGGTCCGCCAGTTGAGAAGATTGCCAATATTGGGCTGGTAAACCAGTGGCAGGAGTACAGCTTTGATTTTTCAGCTGCCAAAGATTACAAACACCTCACAAAAGCAATTTTGTTTTTTGACCCAGGAGTGGAAACCAGTGCAGATGTTTATTATTTTGATAATATATCAGCGGTACCACAAGGTGGATGTGCCACTGTAACACCCAATCCCAACATTGTAGATGATTTTGAATGCAACAGAAATGCCACCTACGTAAATGGTTGGGATAGCCTCACAGTAGTTAACAACCCATCACCCAATGGCGTTAACAATTCGGCTAAAGTGGGTAAATATGTAGATCCACTAGGCGAACAATGGGCAGCATTGTTGATGGATAATCAAAATCCTATTGATTTGAGTAAAAACAACCAACTCAATGTCAAATTGTGGAGTGCCAAAGCAGTGCCTGTCTTATTTAAATTGGAAGGTGGGGCTAGTCCTGCAAAAGAAGTATGGGCAAATATCACAGATGTCAACCAATGGGTAGATTATGTTATTGATTTTGGCGATCAAGCCATTGCCAGTCACAAAAAACTTGTAATTTTCTTTAATGCAGGGCAAGATCCAGTAGCCGGAGATGTTTATTATCTTGACAACATTGAATGGAAAGAAAAAACAGCTTCCGACATCGAGACTTTCGAAAATGGAGCCTTCCTTCCCTGGGAGCCACTTGATCAGTTGACCACCATTCACGGTACATTTGAAGTAGTGAACAACCCAAGTGCCGTTGCCCCCAACACATCTGCAAAAGTTGGAAAATATGCAAAAGGATCATCTGCTTTTTCAACCCTTGCAGCAGTGGCGCCATCCATCATTGATATCAGTGTGAAGCCACAGTATAATGTTCAGGTTTGGGCGCCAGTGGGAGCCAAGTCAGTCATTATGCAATTAGAGAGTGTATCTGCAGGAAATAAAGAAGTTGAAAGGTCAATTAAAAATGCAGGTAACTGGGAAACCCTTTCTTTTGATTTTACTCAATACCAGGGTATTACAGACTGGGCTTCACTTCGATTCATTTTCAATCCAAATGTTGAAGAGGCAGGTACTGTATACTATTTTGACAATTTAAATCAAAGCGAAGCTACTGTAGATCCATGTGAAAATACAGAGCCTATATCTACCATCATTGATGACTTTGAGTGTCAGAGAAACTATGAGTATGGAGCAGGTTCACAACTGGTAACAGTAGTGAACAATCCAAAATCTACAACAGCAAACAGTTCAACCAAATGTGGTTTGTACAAAGATCAGCCCAATGAGCCATGGTCTGCATTGTGCGCATTGGTACCTGATGGCGTAGATCTTTCTGTATTCAATCAATTGAGCATCCAGGTGCTTTCAGAAAAAGCAGTTCCTATTTTAATGAAATTGGAAGGAGGTTCAAGTCCTGCAAAAGAAATCTGGACAGAAGTTACCAAAGTAAATGAATGGCAGACCCTTTCTGTTGACTTCAGCAGTGAAAAAGACAACAACCACCAAAGAGTATGTGTATTCTTTAACGGCGGTGTTGAAACCACTACGGTTGACAATTACTACATTGACAACTTCCAGTTCAACCATGCACCATATGATGGATGTATTATGAACTTTGACGATCCTGCCTTCCTTTCTGCAAAGTGGAAGTTTTTCCCTGCAGATGAATCCGGTGGATTTGAATTGGTAGATAACCCCAAAGTTGACAATGTAAACAAATCAGCCAAAGTGGGTAAAGCCATTGAAAAAGCAAGTGGTGAACAACCATGGCAGGGTATGTATACTGATTTGGCATCCTATATACAATTTGGTGGCAACAAGCTGGTAAAAATGAAAGTTTTGTCACCACAAGTGGGAGCCATCACCATGAAATTGGAAAGGCCTTTGAAAGAAGGAGCTCCTTCTTCAGGTGATAATACCATTGTCAACACCAAAGCCAATGAATGGGAAGAACTTACATGGGACTTCTCTACTACCCCAATTGTGGACGACGGACTTTATGCCAGGGTGACACTTATCTTTGACATCAACAATGTACCAACATCAGATGTAGTTTACTACTTTGATGATATCAAATTGGAAGGTGGTAATTGTGGAGATTTGGTTGGCACCAATGATGAAAATGACATAGCAAGTCTCCAAATCGCACCTAACCCGGTAACTTATTTGCTCAACGTAAAACATGCGCAAAGAACGAGCAGGGTTGAGATCCAGGATATTATGGGTCGTAAAATTGCAACTGTTTACAATACAGGAAATTTAGACGAGCAGAGAATTGAAGTTTCAGCACTTAGACAAGGTACTTATGTACTGACCAGTTTTGGTGATGACAACAACATAGTTGGCGTAGCCAAATTTATTAAGTATTGATGTGAAATGATGAAGACAGGAGTCCTTACGGGGCTCCTGTCCCTTTTTATGATCATTTAGATATTCACAAAATGCGTCAATGTATTTTTGTGTGTCTGGTAATTGTATTATCAGCATGCAACAGAGGTGTTACCTATCAAAGACAGGAACTCAAAAAAAGAACATTTCATTATTTTTGGGATCTGGCAGACAAAAACAATTATCAAATTCCGGATCGATACCCTACCCTTACATTTTCCAGCATAGCGGCAACGGGTTTTGGCTTAACTTCTTACATTTCAGGCATAGAAAGTGGTTTTGTCACGAGGGATCAGGGAGCCCAGCGGGTATTGTCAACTTTACAATCGTTATGGCGTTTGCCTCAGGGAGATGCCAAATCAGGTATTTCAGGTTTCAAGGGGTTCTATTACCATTTTCTTAATCTCAATGATGCTATGAGGTATAAAGAAGTAGAGTTGTCAAGCATTGATACGGGGTTGTTGATGGCTGGAGTACTGAGTGTTCAAAGCTATTTTGACAAAGACAATGCTATTGAAAAGCAAATCCGTGACCTTGCAGATCAGCTCTATTTGCGGGTTGATTGGAATTGGATGATGAATGGCCAAAAGACCATGTCGATGGGTTGGCATCCTGAAAAGGGCTTTATACCCGCTCAATGGAAAGGATACAATGAGGCCATGGTTTTGTTGATTATGGCTATGGGTTCTCCAACGCATGGCATACCTGCTTCCTCATGGGACGAATGGTGTAAAACCTATGAATGGGAGTCATTTATGGGCATTTCAAATGTACAGTTTGATCCTCTGTTTGGACATCAATACAGCCACGTTTGGATAGATTTCAGGGGTATAAAAGATACTTACATGGAGGCAAAAGGAACGGACTATTTTGAAAACTCCAAAAAGGCCACATTAAGCAATCGTGCTTATTGTATTAAAAATCCGGGTAATTTTAAAGGCTATGGATATCAGCAATGGGGACTTACAGCCTGTGATGGACCTTTTAATGGACAAAAACAAATCGATGGTCGGGATATCCAATTTTTTGATTACCGAGCCAGAGGGGCCAGCTCTCAGCAAGTTATAGATGATGGCACCATTGCACCAACAGCTGCGGGGGGATCAATACCATTTGCACCCGAAGAATGCGAAGCAGCTTTAAAAAATATGTGGAACCAGCACTACGATCAATTGGTTGGGCAGTATGGTTTCAAAGATGCATTTAACCTCACTTACCGCGATCCAAAACACCCTGAAGGTTGGTTTGATGTAGACTATCTTGGCATAGACCAGGGACCTATTTTACTTCAAATGCAAAACCATGAAAACGGTTTGATTTGGGATATAATGAAAAAAAATAAATACATAGTAGAAGGACTAAAAAGAGCTGGCTTCTCAGGAGGATGGCTCAAAACCAATGCACTCTCTCAAAAAAACTAAAATTACGTTTTCGATGAAAAAAATATTGTTTTTGTTTGGTTTCATGCTGGCCAATATTGCCGTGATTCATGCGCAATGGACGGTCAGTGGAAGGGTGACTGATGCCAAGGATGGTAGCCCGCTCATTGGAGCTACCGTTGAAGAAATAGGTACATCCAGTGGAACAGTTACCGATTTTGATGGCAATTACTCATTAAGCATCAGTAGTGGTAAAGCCAAAATACAGGTTAAATACGTAGGCTATGCCGCACAGGATATTGTGGTGGGTGATCGGTCTACCATTGATGTGGCCATGTCGGAAGATGGTATTTTGCTGGAGCAGGTTGTTGTGGTAGGATATGGTGTGCAAAGAAAGAGTGATGTGACCGGTTCTATAGCCAGCGTAAAGGGTAAAGAGATAGAAAAGATAGCAACATCCAACATAGAACAAGCATTGCAAGGCAAAGTAGCCGGCTTACACGTGACGCCGGCATCGGGCAATCCGGGAGCAGGTGCGGTTATCAGAATCAGGGGAACCGGGACACTCAACAATGCCAATCCCCTTTATGTTATTGATGGTATGATTACCTATGATGCCTCACTTGTAAACCCACAGGATGTAGAAAGCATTGAAGTGTTAAAAGATGCTTCTGCAGCAGCCATTTATGGTTCCAGGGGTGCAAATGGTGTCATCATCATCACCACCAAAAATGGACGTAATAAACAAAAGGGGCAGATTTCTGTGTCAACCTATTATGGTACCCAGCAAATTACAAAAGAGATTGCTTTACTAAACGGACAAGAATTTGCCACTGCTTACAATCAGTTGAGAGGTCAGTCATATTATCCCGATCCTTCAATATTTGGGGAAGGCACCAATTACCAGAAAGAAATATTCAGAGAGGCCCCCATTTACAATATGCAGTTGTCTGCGAGCGGCGGAAATGAACAAAGTTCATATAATTTCTCGGCTAATTATTTTAATCAGGATGGGATATTAAAAAACACCAGTTTTCAGCGGGGAACCTTCCGCTTAAACTCAGACACCAAATTAAATTCCTGGTTGACCTTTGGAAGTAACTTATCCTTTTTAATTTCCAAAAGCCAAAATGGCCCAAATGTAGTGTCATCTGCCTATAGAATGCCATCTGTGCTTACACCTTATACAGAAGATGGCAGATTTACAGATCCAACCTTTTTTGGATTAGCACTGGGAAACCCTATAGCGGATCAATACTATAAGAGCAACAATTTTAGCAATGGTGAGAGACTTTTTGGAAATGCCTATTTGCAGGCTGATTTGTTGAAGGGACTGAGGTTTAAAACCAATTTTGGGTATGACAGGTCGAGGGATAAATCCAAGTATTTTGAGCCCCAGTTTGAAGTAAGCGCATCCCAAAGAAATGGCTCAGATCGTTTGTCGGTTGGACAAAGTGCCGGAAACAACTGGATTTGGGAACAAACGCTAACTTACAGTCCTGATTTGGGAGAGGAGCACAGTTTGACATTGTTGGGAGGTTATACAGCAGAACAGAGAAGCAGCGAGTGGATTGGAGGTAGTAGAGAGCATTTCCCCGGCACGGTAGATGAATTGTTGTATCTGTCGGCTGGAAATGACACCACCCAGATGAACTATGGAGGAGCTGTTGATGAAGCGCTGATATCTCAATTGTTTAGGGCCAACTATTCATTCAGGAATAAATATTTCCTTACAGCATCCATGCGTAGAGATCAATCCAGCAGATTCACTGAAGTAAACAGGACGGGCTATTTTCCATCTGCAAGTTTTGGATGGAATTTGGGTAGGGAAACATTTGTGGAAAACCTCAATGTATTTACAGATCTAAAATTGAGGGTTAGTTACGGCATCCTGGGCAATCAGGCTTCTGCCAACACCTACCCTTCTGCCGGAGTAGTTAGTAGTGGATTGTACGGGGTGTTTGGAAGTTCAGAAAGTTTAAGCCAGGGTGCAACTTTATTATCCCTTAGCAACCCCAACTTGCATTGGGAAACATCAAGCCAGGCGGATGTGGGCCTGGATGCCTCATTTTTTGATGGTAAGCTGACGGTAGAAGCAGATTGGTACCGAAGATTGACTTACGACATCATTTCTTCTGTGCCTATCCCCAGTTATGTGGGTTCTCAAAGCAACCCTGTTGTCAATACTGCAGAGGTGTTGAACAGAGGCTTTGATTTCAGTGTTAAGTACAACAAATCTGGCAATTTTTCATACAGCATAGGGGCCAATTTATCGCCAGTTCACAATGAGGTAACCAAATTGGCACAAGGGAAGAATGAAATATTTGCTGCCTTCCTGCAGGGGGAACCAGCTTCACATACCATTGTGGGCTTGCCAATTGGTTCGTTTTACGGATACCAGGTTGCGGGTGTTTTCCAAAGTGCAGAAGAGATTGCATCGTCTGCTACCATAGGGGGAGAAAAGCCTGGTGATCTGAAATTTAAAGACATAGATGGCAATAATGTGATCAACGATAAAGACCGTGTTTATCTGGGCAGTCCTATTCCTACCCTAACCTATGGCTTTTCATTCAACTGCGATTACAAAGGATTTGATTTTTCAGCCGATGTTTTAGGAGTAAGTGGTAACAAAGTTTACAATGCAAAAGAAACATTTAGGTTTGGTGTTTACAATTGGGAAAAACATGTGGCAAATGCATGGACAGTAGACAATCCAAGCACCACTGAGCCGCGTGTTACCAATGGTGGACATAATTACAGGGTGAGTGACCGCTTTTTGCAGGATGGAAGTTTTCTAAGACTTCGTACCCTGAGTTTGGGGTACACATTGCCTAAGAGCATTTGTGAAACGATAAAAGTTGGTTCACTGAGGGTGTATGTTTCGGCAAATAATGTTTATACCAAACAAAAATACTCAGGCTATTCACCAGAGTTTGCCAATTCCGGAAATCCGTTTGAAGTAGGATTTGACAACGGCAACTACCCTATTGCGAAATCAACTCAATTTGGTTTGGACCTTAAATTTTAAACAACATGAGTACAAAATATATAATAAAAAATACATTAATCGCATTTTCTGTTTTGTTTATGGTCGGTTGTTCCAGTGATTTCCTGGATCGAAAGCCAAGAGGACAATTGACTTATGACACATTTTTTGAAAATGAAGATCATGCGTTACAAGCTGTCAATGCCATTTACAACATTTACAGGTCATGGGAGTTTACCGCTCTACCCTATTTGGGGGCAACAGACATTGTTAGTGATGACGCCGATAAGGGAAGTACGGAAAACGACGCATTGTACCTTGCCGAAGTTGACAACTTTCAGAGCAATGCCACCAATTCGGTGTATTCGTCTATGTGGACCGGGCATTATCAGGCAATTTTCAGAGCCAATCTTGCCATTGAAAACATCCCAAATATTACTATGAACGAACAGTTGAAAGCAAGGTTATTGGGAGAAGCTAAGTTTTTGAGAGCCTTTGTTTATTTTCGATTGGTTCAATGGTATGGCGACATTCCGCTTATTACTAAGATTTTGACGGAGGATGAATATTTCACACAAAGTCGTACTTCTGCGGGTGAGGTGTACACACAAATTGAAAAGGATTTAAAAGACGCCATTGACGTATTGCCAGAAAAGAGCAAGTATGCACCTGAGGATTTGGGCAGGATTACCAAAGGAGCAGCCAGAGGTATTCTAGCCAAAGTGTACATGGTTAAAAAAGATTATACCAAAGCACTTGAGCAATGTGAAGCCATTATCAGCAGCAATGAGTATAGTTTGATGCCTTCTTACGCCGACATTTTTACTTCCAAAGGGGAACAAGGACCTGAAAGTGTATTTGAAATTTCTGCGGTTGCTTTGCAGGCTGCAGTTGCAGGTCCTGGTGCGAGTCCTTACAACATGGTGCAAGGTGTGCGGGGTGTACCCAACCTTGGCTGGGGATTCAACAGGCCGTCTGATAACCTGGTGGCTGCTTATGAGCCAGGGGATCCAAGAAGGCAGGCTACAGTGATTTATGTGGGTGAGATATTACCTGATGGATCAACCAAAGTGGAAGACAATCCGGATATCCTCAATGAGCGTTACAATCAAAAAGCATGGGTGCCCAAACATGCTGGTTTACAGGACAATGGTCCTGGAAATCTAAGGTTATTGAGGTATGCCGATGTATTGTTGTTGGCGGCAGAAGCTTACAATGAGTTGGGTAATGCATCGGCTGCATTACCGTTGTTGAATCAAATCAGAAAGAGGGCGAGAGGAACTAACAATTTTATATTGACTGATGTTACAACAACGGATCAGTCTCAATTGAGAGAACGGATTAGAAAAGAAAGAAGAGTAGAATTGGCAATGGAACAACATAGGTGGTTTGATTTATTGAGGTGGGGCATTGCCGGTCAAACACTCAAAGCAGCCGGAAAAACCTTTATTGATAACAAGCATGAGTTGTTCCCAATTCCGCAAACTGAATTGGACCTGAGCGACGGTGTCTTGCAACAAAATAGTGGATGGTAAACAAAATAAAGATAAGTTTTTCAATGGTTTTTTGGGTGAGTGTGGTTACTGCACTTGCCCAAAATCATTTAAGTCTGGAGATAAAAAGTTTTGAAAGGCATGCGGCCATAGGTTGGAACCACAGTGGAGAAGCCGCAACCTATTTTCAAATCTTCACAGCTGAAGAAGGAGAAGATTTTAAAGAAGTATTTAAAAGCACTTCTGATAGCTATCTTCATTTTACGGACGCCAATACGTTGGAAAATTACAGGATTTATGTGAGGGCATTGAATGGCTTATCTCAACCCCTTGCAGTTTCTGATACAGTTACAGTAGTTGAGGAAAAGATGACCGATGCAGCATTGGTCGACATGGTACAAGAGGCCCATTTCAGGTATTTTTGGGATTTTGCGCATCCATCATCGGGCATGGCCAGAGAACGCAACACCAGCGGAGACGTAGTGACCACAGGAGGCACAGGATTTGGAATTATGGCCATCCTTGTCGGTATAGAGAACGGTTACATTTCGCGGTCACAAGGATTGCAACGATTGATTAAATTGTGTAGTTTTCTTCAATTTGCTGATAAATTTCATGGTGTATTTCCGCATTGGATGGATGGCCGTACCGGTGATGTTTTTCCGTTTAGTCAGTACGATAACGGGGGTGATCTCGTAGAAACTGCATTTCTTATGGAAGGCTTATTGGCAGCTCGTTCATTTTTTGATGGGTCTGATGCCGAAGAGCAAGCGCTCAGAAAGATCATCACCAAATTGTGGGAGGCCGTTGAATGGGATTTTTATACCAAAAACAACAGTGGTATTTTGTATTGGCATTGGTCGCCTCAATACCAATGGCAAATCAACCACGCCATTCGGGGTTACAACGAAGCCCTGATTGTATATCTACTGGCAATATCATCGCCAACACACAGCATTGCCCCATCTTACTGGAAATCGGGATGGGCAGGAGGTAACTATAAAAATGGGCTATCCTATTATTCCCTTCCTTTGCCGGTTGGTCCGGCATATGGGGGACCCTTATTTTTTGCGCATTATTCCTATCTGGGCTTTGATCCGCGCGGCATTAAAGACGCATATTGTAATTATTTTTATCAAAACACCCAGCATACTCTGATCAACAGAGCTTATTGTATTTCCAACCCTTTGAAGCACAAGTCTTATTCAGCTGAATGTTGGGGGATAACCGCAAGTGATGATCCGGGTGGCTATTTGGCACATGAGCCTGTAAATCGCGACAATGGCACCATCTCACCTACGGCAGCCTTATCATCGTGGCCATATACACCCACTTATAGTATGGATGCTTTAAAGTATTTTTATTTTAAGGAAGGCGAAAAACTTTGGGGTCAGTATGGCTTTTATGATGCTTTTAATCCGAGTAAAAACTGGTATGCAAGCAGCTATCTGGCCATAGACCAGGGTCCCATTGTAGTAATGATGCAAAACCATAAAACAGGTTTGCTTTGGAACCAGTTTATGAAAAACGATGAAATCAAAGAAGGACTGACAAAAATTGGTTTTGTTGCAGATGTTAGTACTATTGGCAATGAGGTATATGAATTAAACACAGCAACACTCTATCCTTCACCTTCGTCAGATGGATTTTTCATAAATACAAGCCATCTTCCTTCACGTATATCGGTCATAGATAACATTGGAAAAAAGGTAGAAGAAACAACAGATTATAGGGGGCAAATGATGGCAACAAACTTGTGCCCGGGCCTTTATTTTGTAAAAATTTACTTTGGAACTTCGGTGGTCATTAGACCGTTTGTTAAGATTTAAGCGTTGAATTTCAGTGGTTTGTAATTGCGGTAATGATAAATAAACAACTTTACCTGACTGAGTGCGTTGTATTCTTAGTGGCAGATAATTTGCCATAAATTTTGTTATTTTGCAATGGCTAAAGTTAGATGAATGAAGTTTTTTGAACAATTTGACCTAAAACAACTTGAAAACCTTGAGTTATTGGCAAAACAAGTGGTTGAGGGCTTTATCATCGGACTGCACAAAAGCCCTTTTCATGGATTTTCTGTTGAATTTGCTGAACATCGTTTGTACAACCAGGGAGAATCTACCAAAGACATAGACTGGAAGGTTTATGCCCGAAGCGACAAAATGTTTGTCAAGAAATATGAAGAAGAAACCAATCTTAGATGTCAGTTGATCATAGATACTTCTTCATCAATGTACTATCCGCAGGAAGAAGGTAAACTCAACAAACTGCAGTTTTCGTCTATAGCCGCAGCTTCCATTATGAATTTATTGAGAAAGCAGCGGGATTCATTTGGCCTGAGTTTGTTTGACCATCGACTGGTAGCCCATACAATATGTAAGTCGTCTACCACCCACTATCAATTGCTGCTCACCTATCTTGAAAAATTAATTCAGGACAAAGAAGAACAAAAAACTACGGCAGCAGCCGATGCTCTTCATCAAATTGCCGATGCCATTCACAAGCGATCGTTGGTTATCATATTTAGTGACATGTTTGACAATGGAGAGGATATAGAAAAGATGTTTTCAGCGCTCCAGCACCTTAAGTACGCGAAACACGAAGTAATCTTGTTCCATGTTACTGATAAAAAGCACGAGCTGGAATTTGAATTTGAGAATCGTCCAATTGAATTTGTGGATTTGGAGTCCGGAGAAAAAGTGAAATTGCAAAGCAACGAAGTGAAATCTTATTATGTAGGGAAAGTAAAGGAATTTACAGAAACATTGAAGATGCGTTGTTTGCAGTATAAAATTGAATTTATGGAAACAGACATTAATGAAGGCTTTGTGCCGGTATTACAGACTTATCTGGTTAAAAGGAGTAAATTAAATTAAACCCATAAAAATAACATCCCATCATGTCAAATGCATTTTTTAAAGTACCGGTTGCCAAAAATGAGCCGGTATTGTCTTACGCACCGGGGAGTAAGGAAAGGAAAGAAGTTCAGGATGCCATCAAAAGTATGAAATCAAAGGTGGCCGATATTCCAATGTACATTGGGGCAGAAAAGGTCAAATCAAAGAAGAAAGTAGCCATTCATTCTCCCCACGACAGAGAGAAAACCATTGCTCATTATTATGCAGGAGATAAAAGTCATGTGCAGGCTGCCATAGAGGCCGCGTTGAAGGCTAAGGCGTCATGGGCTGACATGCCATGGCAAGACAGGGCAGCTATTTTTCTCCGTGCAGCTGATTTGATGGCAGGCCCCTACAGGGCAAAGATGAATGCGGCGACCATGATAGGGCAAAGTAAAAATATTTACCAGGCAGAAATTGACTGTGTGTGTGAGATGGCTGATTTTTTCAGGTTTAATGTGCAATACATGACTGAAATTTATCAGATTCAGCCAGAGAGCGCCGCTGGTACATGGAACAGGCTTGAATACAGGCCGCTGGAAGGATTTGTATTTGCACTGACGCCATTTAATTTCACATCCATTGCCGGAAATTTGCCGGGAGCTCCAGCATTAATGGGCAACACAGTTGTGTGGAAGCCGGCAGAAACCCAAATTTATTCTGCCCAATTGATTATGGAAATCCTTTTGGAGGCAGGCTTGCCAGCTGGGGTGATCAACCTGGTATTTGTTGATGGACCGACTGCCGGAAGTGTTATTTTTAGCCACCCGGATTTTGCAGGACTTCATTTTACAGGAAGCACCGGGGTTTTTCAGAAGTTGTGGCAACAAATTGGTCAAAACATTGGACAATACAGGAGTTATCCAAGAATAGTGGGAGAAACAGGTGGCAAAGACTTTGTAATGGTTCATGCCTCAGCTGATGCCAAACAGGTGGCAACAGCCTTATCCAGAGGTGCCTTTGAGTTTCAGGGGCAAAAATGCAGTGCCGCCTCCAGGGCTTATATACCCGCTTCCTTGTGGAAAAAAGTGGAAAAACATCTGACCGATGATCTTAAATCCTTTAAAATGGGCAGCCCTGAAGATTTTGGCAATTTTATCAATGCAGTGATTGATGAAAGGGCGTATGACAAGATCACCAGCTATATAGAAAATGCAAAGAAGGATAAAAAAGTAAAGGTAATAGCAGGAGGAAAGCACAGCAAGAAAAAGGGCTTTTTTATTGAGCCGACCGTGATTTTGGCTGAAGAACCTGGTTATGTGACCATGTGTGAAGAACTTTTTGGCCCTGTGTTGACCATTTATGTCTATAAAGATGACCAATATGAGGAAACCCTCAAATTGGTAGATGGCACATCACCTTATGCATTGACGGGCAGCATATTTTCAAATGACAGGTATGCAACCATGAAGGCTATAGATGCATTGAGAAATGCTGCAGGCAACTTTTATATTAATGATAAGCCTACTGGTGCTGTTGTAGGTCAACAACCTTTTGGAGGCGCCAGGGGATCGGGAACCAACGATAAGGCAGGCTCCGTTTTGAATTTGTATCGATGGATATCACCGCGTACCATCAAAGAGAACTTTGTTCCACCTTCAGATTACAGATACCCATTCCTGCACAGTGGAAAATAATACTTAATAAAAAATTGATATATTTGCCACGAATAAAACTAACAACATAACAATGAAGCGAATCACACTATTTGTTGCCTTATTTATTACAACCGGACTTTTTGCTCAAAAAAGAATTGTTTGGTTTGATGCAGGTCTGAAAGTACAGTACGGTGCCTCTGGCTTTTACAGCGGAGCCATTGAAAAAGCTACGGGATACAATCATGAATTGAGTTATTCATCTGGTTTCGGCTACGGCGGTAAGTTGGGTATCAACTGGCAGTACAATGGCTTGTCACTGGAAGCATTTTATAACAAGAGTCGACAGGACGTAGAAGTTACCAATGCTGGCGAGCCCAGTTATTCTTATGAATGGAAAGCAATGGACTTTTATGCATTGTACCGAAATGCCAAAAACCTGGGTTATTTTGAATTGGGTCCAAAGGTTTCACTTTTGCGTCAAATGGATAAAATCCAGGGCAATACGGCTTCTGACGTAAAATCAAATTTCAACAACACCAATTTTGCGGGTGTACTTGGTTTTGGTGCCAATATTTTGGGTAATGACGGAAGGTTTAGCGGAATTCTGGGTTTGAGATTTGAATATGGATTTACTGACATTGTAAAAACAGGGGCCACAGGTCATCCACTTCCAGCGGGTGTAGCTGAAAGAAAGCCAACCAACCCATATTTTGCAGGACTCGTATTTGAATTTAACTGGGGAATTGGATATTTTGGCAAAGCACAATGTGGTGCCAGATCCAAATTCATTATGTTTTAATGAGTTATCAAAAGAGAACAAAAGCCGGCGATTTAAGTCGGCTTTTTTTTTGAAAAATGCATCACAGAAATTATTTTTTACTATCTTTGCAGCCGCTTAAGCCGCCGAAGTGGTGGAACTGGTAGACACGCTGGACTCAAAATCCAGTGCTAGCGATAGTGTGCGGGTTCGAGTCCCGCCTTCGGTACAAGAGGCCCTTTTGAGGGCCTTTTTTATTTTACTTAATTTGGTTCGGTTTTTGATTTATGTATCATTACATTGTTCTAAAGCAAAGTAATGGAAGAAAAATACCATACAATACCTTTTAAAATTTGTCAGGTCGCTGATCTGGATAAAGATGACCGGTTGGCGGTTGAGGAGGCGATCAGGCAATTGTCACTTTCTTATGCTCCTTATTCTCATTTTCAGGTAGGTGCTGGTATTACTTTGGATGATGGCAGTGTATTGGGAGGCTCCAACCAGGAAAATGCTTCCTATCCGCTATGTATGTGTGCTGAGCGGGTTGCACTTTATCATTTATCAGCTTTCAAGCCTGGTGGTAAAATAAAAACGCTGGCGATTACTGCACAAAACCATGATGGCCTGATAGAAAGGGCGGTATTCCCCTGTGGTGCCTGCAGACAGGTAATTTTAGAATATGAGAGGCGACAAAATAGCCCCATAAGAATACTTATATACACCCGAAGTGGCCAGACTTATATTGTAGAAGGGGCCACTTCCATCCTACCCTTTGCTTTTGATGAAAGTTTCTTGTCGAAACAGGATTAAAGCATTGCCTGCCTAAACAGGGCTACACCGCCGTTGATGATGTATTGAATGCCAATGGACATTACAATAAAGCCCATAATGCGTGAGATGGCTTTGAGTCCGCCTTCACCCATCAACTTGCTCAACGCGGGGGCAGTTTTAAGGGTTACATAAACCACTCCACCACACAATACAATTACACCCATAATGCCAATTCTTAACCACCAGTCGGCATAAGTTGTATAATAACCAATAAGCAGGGAAATTGAACCGGGGCCTGAAAGCATGGGCATAGCCATAGGAGAGAAGGAAATATCACTTTTGTGCATGGCTTCTTGCCTGACTTTCTGGTCAACGGCCTTGTGTTGTTCAAACTTGCCGCTAAGCAGAGAATAACCAGATGCAAGGATAATTAAACCACCTGCAGCCCGCATCGCATTAACGTTGATGCCAAAAAAAGTAAGGATGAGGCTTCCGGCCAGAAAAAATGCAAGTAGGATGAGCGTAAAGTAGATGCTTGTCTGTCTGGCCGTAATGGCTCGCTCCCGTGCAGTATGATCTTTTGACAATGCCAGAAACAAAGGCACGGCGCCAAGCGGGTTGACTACTGAGATCAGAGAAGCAAAAACTGCGACAAACATATCAAAATATAATTTTGTGATTAAACATATTTTATAACGTAAACGGATTATAATTTGTTCATTAACGCAAAGTTAAAATTTAATTTCAATATACTTTTCAAGAAATCCTTGTTTTAAATTGGGTGAAACGGTAAAATACGTACGCTATTACCACAATACCAGTATTTTATACATTATTGATAAAATAACTATTGGGTAATTATTAACAAAATGTACAACTAAATGGATGCGATTGGTGTTTTAGATGATACAAATGATGCTAGTAATCACATGGATTGTGTTTTCTCAGGCCGTTTGATTCTGTTATCTTTGCGTATATTTATTATCATGCAGTATAAAAACAATATTCTTGAAACCATTGGCAATACACCAATGGTAAAATTGAACAAAGTGGTAGATGGACATCCTGCCCTTGTTTTGGGTAAAATTGAAACTTTTAACCCTGGCAATTCAATAAAAGACCGGATGGCTTTAAAAATGATTGAAGATGCTGAACAATGCGGTAAAATCAAAGCAGGTGGAACCATCATTGAATGTACTTCCGGAAATACTGGTATGGGTTTGGCCATTGCCGCTTGTGTGAAGGGCTACAAATGTATTTTCACAACCAGCGATAAGCAGAGCAAAGAAAAAATTGACTTGCTCAAAGCCTTGGGGGCTGATGTAATCGTTTGTCCAACCAATGTTGAACCTACAGATCCGCGCTCCTATTATTCAGTGGCCGAAAAACTGAGCAAAGAAATTCCCAATTCATTTTGGTGCAACCAGTATGATAACTTATCCAATACCCAAGCCCATTATGAATCAACCGGACCTGAGATTTGGCAGCAAACGGATGGTAAAATAACCCATTTAATAGTAGGGGTAGGAACTGGAGGCACTGTATCCGGTACCGCCAAATACCTAAAGGAGCAAAATCCAAACATCAAGGTATGGGGTATTGATACCTATGGCAGTGTGTTTAAAAAATACAAAGAGACAGGCGTCTTTGATGAAAAAGAAATTTATCCCTACATCACCGAAGGAATTGGTGAAGATATTTTGCCCAAAAATGTCAATTTTGATTTGATTGACCATTTTGAAAAGGTAAGTGACAAAGATGCTGCTATTGCTGCCAGGAGATTGGCCAGAGAAGAGGGTATTTTATTGGGTTATAGCTGCGGCAGTGCCATGGCAGGTTTTCATCAACTTGCCAATAGGTTTAATGAAAATGACGTTGTGGTTATTATCTTTCACGACCACGGAAGCAGGTACATTGGTAAAATTTTCAATGATGACTGGATGCGTGAAAGGGGCTTTCTTGATGTAGAGTTGAAAGTGAAAGATGTGTTGAGCAAGAAAGTATCTAAAAACTTTATTTCTGTAGATAAAACAGAAAAGATAAAAGATATACTGCAATTGATGAAAGCCAACGATATTTCTCAATTACCGGTGAGTCAGGGTGATGAAATGATTGGTTCCATCACCGAATCCAAAATACTTGAGCACATCTTAAACAACCCTTTAAAAAATGCAGACACGCAGGCAGGAGATATTTTGGATCCGGCATTTCCAATTGTTTCTCTTGACATGCCTGTGAAAGAGCTCAACAAATACATTTCAAAATCCAATCCCGCGGTCATCGTCAAAGACAATATGGGAGCAAGACATATAGTAACGCAATACGATATCATTCAAGCTCTTTAAAATTAAGCCATGATAATATTGAATGATGGTGCAGTAAAACAAAAAATCCAGCGGTTGGCTTACCAGATTGCAGAGAACAATTTTGAGCAAGATGAAATCATCCTGGCTGGAATTAACAACAACGGCTACGGTTTTGCACGCTTATTGGAAAAAAAACTAAAAAAAATCATCGACACCCAAATATCCATCAGACGGGTAAGGCTAAATCCTGCCAATCCGCTTGCTTCCGAAGTTGTATTTGAGCCTAAGCTCGATGATCTGGCTTCCAAGGCAGTGATCATTGTAGATGATGTTGCGAATACAGGCAGAACTATCTTTTATGCCTGTAAGCCGCTGATGGACCTGCTGCCTTCCAAAATTGAGGTAGCCGTACTGGTAGACAGGAAACACAAACAGTTTCCTATAAATGTAGATTATGTAGGCCTTTCACTTGCTACCACACTCAAAGAAAATATATCTGTAAAAATATTGGGTGTGGATGAAATGGAAGTACATCTTGACTAAAGTTTCTAACCTCCAATACCCGCCACTGCATTGGATCTGAAAGAGAAACAGCCCCTGTCGTTGAATACAGAGTACGTTGATGTGCTCAATCAACTCGAACAGTCCAAAGGTCATTTTTTTATCACAGGCAAAGCAGGTACAGGCAAGTCTACCCTACTCCAGCTTTATCGGAATACCACTCAAAAAAAATTTGCAGTGCTCGCCCCTACCGGCATTGCTGCCTTAAATGTAAGAGGTCAAACTATTCATTCTTTTTTTGGCTTTCCGCCGCGTATGCTGGACAGATCAGAAATTGTAAGACGCAAAGATTATAGGTTTTTCAATCAGTTCGACGGAATTATCATCGATGAAGTTTCGATGGTTCGTGCAGATTTGTTGGATAATATCGATTTGTTTTTGAGGATTCAACGCAATACTGACCGTCCTTTTGGAGGTGTGCAAATGATTTTTTTTGGTGATCTGTTTCAATTGCCTCCGGTTATCTCATCTGATTTTGAAAGGAAATACTTCAGAGAACATTACGATAGCCCTTATTTTTTTTCTGCAAAGGTTTTTGATCAAGGCAGGGAATTGACCATGATTGAATTGCATCAGGTATTCAGACAAGACGAGCGTCATTTCATCAGGCTACTTGACAATATTCGACAAAGAAGCTTTGATTATGATGACCTTATGGAGTTGAATGAGCGTGTTGGTGAACCACCTTCTGACGTTCAATATTTAATTAATCTATGCGCAAGAAATGCAACAGCCGATCAGATCAATAAAGAAGCATTACAGCGACTGGATGAAACACCACGCATTTTTAGTGCGCGGATTGAAGGTGATTTTCAACCCTCTTATTATCCTACTGAGACACAATTGTTACTAAAGCGGGGTGCTCAGGTTATGTTTGTAAAGAATGATTTGCAAAAACAATTTGTGAATGGCACCCTTGGAATTCTAAAACAGATAGAAGACGATGAATTGATGGTGGATATCATGGATGAACACGGCCATGAAAAAACCATTAAGGTGAGCCGATTAAGTTGGGAAAACATCAAATATCGACCTGATCTGGTTGATCCCACCAAAATAAATGCCGATGTTACGGGCAGTTTTACTCAATTTCCTTTGCGTTTGGCATGGGCCATCACCATCCACAAAAGTCAGGGTAAAACATTTGACAGGGTTTCAATCGATATGGGTAATGGGGCTTTTGAGGCAGGCCAGACTTATGTAGCCTTATCGAGGTGTAGGCGGTTGGGAGGAATTTATCTAAAGAAAGCCATCCAGCCGAAGGATATAATTGTAGATCCTTTGATTCTGGAGTATTACGAAAGTATGAAACGGTGGGGATAAAGATAGCTTTTCACCCCATTTATGAATATCCTTTGCCAGGTGGACACAGATTCCCGATGGAAAAATATGGCTTGCTCAAACAGCAAATTATATACGAAGGAGTTTTTGATGAAAGTTGTTTTTTTGCACCAGGTGCCATGAGAGAAGAGGATGTTCTTATAACCCATTCTCCAAATTATTGGCAAAAGTTAATCCATCAACAATTAACCGAAAAGGAAATAAGAAAGATTGGCTTCCCTATGTCGTCATTGCTGGTCGAAAGGGGAAGACACATAGCCATGGGGACCTATATGTGTTGTTTACACGCGATGGAAGCTGGAGTATCCTTAAATGTAGCGGGCGGTACACACCATTCTTATAGGGACCACGGCGAGGGATTTTGTATATTCAACGATTTGGCCATTGCAGCAAATTTGTTGTTAACAGCCCAGGGTCTTAATAAAGTTTTGATTGTAGATTTGGATGTACACCAGGGTAATGGTACAGCCAGTATCTTCAAAGACGAGCCAAGGGTATTTACTTTCAGCATCCACGGTGAAAAAAACTATCCTGTCCGAAAAGAAAAATCTGATTTGGATATAGCTTTGGCTGATGGGACTGATGACCTCATTTATCTGTCAGTATTAGAAGAAAATCTGATGGCTATTATGCAAAATTTCAAGCCACAGTTTATTTTGTATCAGGCGGGTGTGGATGTGTTAAAGACAGATAAATTGGGCAGACTGGCATTGAGTCAGGAAGGATGCAAAAGGCGTGATGAAATGGTTATGAAAATTGCCAAATACCATCAGGTGCCTATCGCGATTACCATGGGAGGAGGTTACTCGCCCAAACTCAAAGATATTCTCAACGCACATACCAATACCTTTAAAGCTGCAAAAGATATTTTTGAATAACCTATCTTTACATAGAATATTTTCAATTGCCAAAAAATGAAGTTGTATTATTCCATTGGAGAGGTTGCCGAATTGTTGCAGGTAAAAGCCAGCACTTTGCGCCATTGGGAGAAAGAATTTCCTCAATTGAGACCTCAAAAGTTGCGAAGTGGCGAAAGGAGATATATTGAGGCGGATATAATTTTATTGAAAGAAATTATAAATCTGCGTCATGAGAAAGGATTTACAATTGATGGCAGCAGAAAGGTTCTAAGCCAAAAAGTACCTATTGAAATTCAATCAGACCAATTGCATTTAATAGAGCAACAATTGAATACAATGAAAGTACAACTTGAAAAACTAAGAAAGTCAATAGATCCTATTGAGGGGAAATAATATTGGTTCCAACATAGTTTATATTGCCATTGTTTACCATTACGGGTACAGCAGAAGCAACATTTCTTTTCACCACACAATTCTCAAGGGTTAGACTTCCATTGTTTTTGATAGTGTGTAGTGAAACATTTGACGTAATGAATTGAATGTTTTTTACTGACAATGTATTGGCACTTAACACCTCCAACGCAGCATCATTGACAGCTGATATGGTAACAGGCATTATATTTTGATTCAAGATGGAAATATTTCTGTCAATGATCAATTTACTAGTTATTGTTATGTTCTGTCCGCTTAGTAACGGATCGAATGTTATAATTTGGCCGTTTTCTGCGCACAAGATGGCTCTCCTCAAACTACCGGCACCGCTGTTGTTGGTATTGGATACTACCTGGTTGCAATCAAAAGGAGTATCATTTGACCAAACTGGTCCCACAGGACTACCTCCCAATTTCATGATGCCATTTGATTGATTGAGTGCATCCAATACCAGGGTTCCGCTCCCTGTATTAAAATGGTATAAAGCCAGCGTCTGCGCATCTACAGCAAAAGGGTCTTGTGGGACACTAAAATTTGAAGTATATCTTATTACGTTTGAAATGCGGAATTCGTCGATCCAACCATTGTAATAAAGTGAACCGGGGTAGTCGTGTTTTTCTGCACCCAGTACCAAATATGGATCGCTATTGGGTTGTGCTGTGGGTCTGTTGTCTCTGTAAGAGATGTCACCTATGGCAGATGAGGATGAAAGACTGCCGTCTAACAAGCCATCCACAAAAAGTCTTATCTCACCATTACTTGCTTTGCGGGTTACCGCTATGTGATGCCACATACCATTGTCGACTATGGTATTGCCGCAAACACCTTGTGGTCCGTTGTTTAATCGCTCAACACCTACCATCAATTTTCGATTGCCTAGTCCTATACTATAATCCCCGTAGTCCCCTGGTCCGTCTACATCTCTATCAACCATAATATTGCTAAAATACCATTGACTTGCATCACACACGGTTGCTATATTATCTCCAGCATTGGCTTTCATCCAAAATTCGATGGTGAAGTCACCTCCTACATCTACTGGTTTGGGAGGATTGTCAATGGGTATTTTAATCCTGTCGATGTCGGAGGCGCCATTGCCGTAAAAACGAATAGAGCTTTGCTGACCTGATCCCAGATAGCATTGAATTAAAATAATTATTGTGACAACGATTCTCATGTGTAGACAGGTTTATCATTAAACGTAACCGTACAAAGATCCCCCCTTTTTACACAATTGATCGACCTTATCCTTTACTTTCTGATCTGCTTCCAAAACCGGAGCATGGTGCGTTTTGATTCTGGCATCGATGATCAGCGGTCCTTTGCATCCCCAGTGTTTATCCTGGGTGAAAGATTGAAAGCCATAGATATCAGTAGCCGGATTGGATCTTGTAAAAGTGACCCATAAAAAATTGTTGAGGTTTGTACTTGTAAATTCTGCATCATCGCATAAGACTACCAACGGAAAATCATTGAGATTGATGGATGTATACGCATTTGTAATGACTTCTATTTCATGAGAAGCGTGCTCGTGGTCTTTCCACTTCGGCAATGATAAAATCAGGATTCCTGGTAATGCCACTTTTGCTTGTTTTACAACTTCAATTGCTGGTAGTTGAGGACAATTCGTTGCCAAAGCTCTTATTTCTTGCCCTCTGCAGGCCATGATTACTTTAGAACCTGCATTCCATCCGTTACCCGAATAATCTAGCGTATCTATGGTTGTTTTGGTGTGGAAATGCAAGTCGCGCCTCCAATCAACGCGCGATAAAAAGTGGGCAAAAAACTTTTCGATGTTGTGTGCTTTTATCGGCGCATCTGCTTCATCAGCAGCAATGATGAGGTATTTTGCCAGCGATGTCTGTCCACTGCCAATAATTCTATTTGCAATGGTTAGAATTTCCTCAGGCACTCTTTCTCTAAAAGGCATATACCTGTCTTTGGCGGTAGCAAGTAATAAAGGATGCACCCCGGCTGCATCTACAGCATAAATAGAGGTAGCACCTGGGAATTCCTGAGGAGTGAGATCTTTTACAATCTGGTGGATGAGGTAGCCAAAACTTGAGTCTTCCTGAGGGGGTCTTCCTACCACAGTGAAATGCCACAGTGCATCCTTTCGATGATAAACCTTATCTACTTTCATTAATGGGAAATCGTGCTGAAGACTATAGTAGCCCAGGTGATCGCCAAAAGGTCCTTCGGGCTTTTTCATGTTCTTTACAATGGTACCCGTAATAACAAAGTCTGCATCTGATGACAACAGATGGTTGTTTTCATCCCGCCAATACCTGAATCGTCTACCGGCTAACAAGCCAGCCATTGTCATTTCTGTGATGTTTTCGGGCATGGGCATAATGGCTGAAAAAGCATGTGCCGGTGGCCCGCCTACGAAAATACTGCATTTAAAGTCTTCATCACATTGATTGTATAGTTGATGATGAATGCCTATGCCTCTGTGCAGCTGATAATGAAGACCGATTTCTTTATCTGTTTCGTATTGGTTACCTGTTAACTGGATCCTATACATGCCAATGTTGCTCTTCATTACACTGGAAGTTGAGGGAGGCAGGGTACACACTTGTGGCATGGTAACGAAAGCACCACCATCCATAGGCCATGAATGGATCAGGGGCAATTTGCTGACAGTCGTTGTGCCGTAAACAACCGGGGGCCGCCAAAAAGATTTTTTGGGCAAAGCATATATGGCATGGGGTGCGGTAAGTATTGTTTTGCCAGGGTTGCGAAAAGCGGATGCCGGATCAGCCTTAATTGCCATGAGTGACTGGACTTTGGCAAGCGTATGTCTAAAAAGAAAATTAGTTCTGTCGTAGGTTCCATAAAGGTTAGAAACCGCTTGAAATGGACTGTGTTCTATTTTTTCAAACAAAATGGCAGGCCCTTGATTTTCAAAAATCCTCCTGTGAATTTCAGCCGCCTCCAGGTAGCCTGAAACCACTTCTTTCACCCTGATCAGCTGACTGTTTACCTCAAGATCATTAACAGCATTTCTCAGCGAATCATACATTATGAAGTTGTTTTTTTTGATAAACAATTTAACAATCACTTGGTTGATTCATTTCCACCTACAATTACTTCCAGCATTGAATTTCTGACCAAATATTTTTTAGCAAGATTCATGATGGTTTGAGCATTAATCGTAAGAATTTCCTGTATGAAATTTTCAAAGTGACGTTTATCTGCAAAATCCAACTCCAGTGATCTTAAAAAGGACATTACATTTAATGGCCCATCAATCAGATTCAGGAAATTGCCCAAAAGATAGTTTTTAACCATTTGTAATTCTTCATCATCAACCGCTTCGTTTTGCAGGATATCCATTTGTTTGTAAATCTCTTCGATTGCTTTTTGTTCCGTACCTGTTGCAACCTCGGTTTCTATGTAAAAATAGCCATCAAAAATAAGATGATCAATCACAGAATAGATATTATAGGTTAAACCTTGTTCCTCACGGATACTTGTCATAAGTCGTGAACCAAAATACCCTCCCAAGATGGTGTTGAGAACATAAAATCCGGCAAAATCTTCGTGGTGTCTGTTGAAAAGTCGTCGGCCAATTTTGATGGATGACTGATGTTTGTTTTTGCTTGGAACGATGATTTTATTATGGCCGGTTTTAGTTTCAATTTGAGGATTAATGAGTGAAGTTGCATTTTTTTGCTGGTGACCTAAGTGTAAATCCAGACTTTGCACCATTTTATCATTGATTTTGCCGCCGAGTAACATAAAGCAATGATTGTTGCCATAGGCATGGTGATGGTGCTCCAACAAATCATCTCTTTCGATGGCCGTTATAAATTTTTCTTCGGTATTGTAGCCATAAGGATGGTGTTGGCCATAAAGGTTCTCGGTAAAGATTCTGTAATTGACCAATTCATTTTTGGATAAATCGAGTTGTAATTTCTCGATATTGGTCTTTTTGTATTTCTCTAATTCAGCTTCCGGGAATATCGGATCATATAATATTTCTTCTATGACCGGTAAAAGTTTTTCAAAATGTCTGCTCAAGCCGGATAAAGAGAGAAAAGTATAATCAAGATTGGCACCGGTTCTTAAGGCAGAGCCATAATAGTCTACCGATTCAGCTATATGGCCTGATAAATAAGTCTTGGTGCCCTCCCTCATAAGCGCTGAGGTGATTTTGGACGCCATTTTTTTACTTTCGAGCAGTCTGGCACCTCTGAAGACAATGTCTAGCCTCACAATTTCCTGAGTACCCATATTTATAAGAGAAATAGGAATGCCGTTTGAGAGGCTTATTTTATCACTTTTTGGAAAAGCAAATTCTTCAATTCTTTTGTAACCAGGTCCTTTTTTCCAATTTATTTTCATGGATGACTTTGTGCTGCTAAAGTAAGAAAGCTTTTGATTGCAGTGACTTTAAAAGGGTATAATTTTTTCTTCTTTCACCTCTATTTTAAACTATTACAATTATTTACGTATGTAAATAATAATTATGTTTAAATTTTTGTCAAAAAGTATTGACAAGTTTAGAAAAAGACAATATATTTGTCATATTAAAGACAAAATACTTAGCCATGCATTTTGATTTACCCATTATACAACCGACCGTCAAAGGAAGGGGTGCTATGATCAACACGCAGAATCGCTTTAGCAATGAGGTCAGAGATGAAAAACCCTGGATTTGGGATTGGGAAGGAGAGGATATAAATTTGAAAACTCAATTTATTGATACCTATCCAAAGACTATAGTGAATAAAGTAGATAGTCCGGATGTAGGGCTTGAGTATTCATTGAATCCATATCAGGGGTGTGAACATGGCTGTGTTTATTGTTATGCCAGAAATACGCATCCTTATTGGGGCTACAGTGCTGGTTTGGATTTTGAGACCAAAATTTTGGTAAAAAGGAATGCCCCGGAATTGCTGGAAAAGCTCTTGAAAAGTAAGACATGGCAAGGCTACCCCATCATGTTGTCTGGAAATACAGATTGTTATCAGCCCATTGAAAAACAATTAGAGATCACCCGGTCATTGCTAAAAGTATTCTTAAAATATAAACACCCTGTGGGCATTGTAACCAAAAATGCACTGATCCTAAGAGATCTTGACATATTGAAAGAATTGAACAAACATAAGTTGATCAGTGTGGCGATTAGTTTAAATACTCTGGATGAAGATTTGCGACGGGTTTTGGAACCGCGTACCAGTAGTGTACAGAAAAGAATAGAGACAATAAGGGCTTTGAGTAAGGAAGGAATTCCTGTCACAGCCTTAGCTGCGCCCATCATCCCCGGACTTAATGATACAGATATTTTGCCATTGGCTAAGAAAGTATCTGAAGCTGGTGCAAGGAGATTGGCCCATATTGTAGTCAGATTAAATGGTGACTTAGCTGAAATTTTCACCAATTGGCTGGAGCATATTTACCCTGATAGGAAAGAAAAAGTTCTAAACAAAATTAAAAGCCTTTTCGGAGGAAAGTTGGGGAGTTCCCAATTTGTCGAACGAATGAAAGGCAGTGGGAAAATAGCGGATATTATCCATCAACAATTTGACATGGCCAAAAAGCTCTACATGCTTAAAGATGAAAAATTTCAATACAACCTTGATTTATACAGAGCAAGGTCGGGTCAGCAATTGGAATTATTTGCCTGAACATTTAAAGGGAAAAACGCATGAAAGAAATAAAAGAAAATAGGCTAAATGCCATCATTCAAGTCTTAACTTTTGGCCATGGCTTTCTTATGGCAAAATGTCAAGTCAACCTTTTTGGGCATTGGCAATAACTTTGATATTCTTTTTTTGTAAAGAAAAGGTAAGGTCTTTATCCATAATAAAACCTTCACCATCCACGTGAAAGTAGTCTTGCTTGTGGATTTTAATTTGTAAAGATGAAGTCCTGAAACTCGTGACCAATGGGCTTTGGTGAATGGTCTTTGTCAGCATGCGATATGATGCTAACAAATACTTATACACGGGTGCTTCTTTCAATAATATTACATCCATTAAACCATCGTCAAGTGCCGCGGTTGGCGCTATGGTAAAATTGTAACCATACATAGATGCATTGGCAACAATTGCAGCTGCAAAGTTGCCATTGATAGTACCTTCATCCCAAGTGAGTTCAAGGTTAAGAGGTGCGAAATGACGAATTTCCTTAAGAGAGGTAGTCAGGTATGGTATGAAGCCTCGTTGCTTGTTATATTTGGTTAAATAGGCTACCCTTGCGTCAAAGCCGAGGCCTGATACATTGATAAAAAATTTATCGTTGACCTTGCAGGTGTCAACCCAAATGCTTTGACCATGTTTGAGTATTTCAAAGGCTTTAATGGCATCTCTACCAAGACCAAGGTGCATTGCAAATCCATTTCCACTGCCACTAGGAAGTATGCCCAACTGTGTTTGTGTACCAGCCAGAACCGAAGCTACTTCATTGACCGTGCCATCACCGCCGGCTGCTGCAACAATGTCAAATCCATTTTGGATACCGTTTAGTGCAAGATCACATGCATGTCCGGCATGTTGGGTAAATACCACATCCATTTCAAATTGTCCTTCATTGAGGCGCTGAAGATTTTTCTCAAGGTTGCTCTTGGCATTAGTGCCTGAAAAGGGATTTGCAATGACCAATAGTTTTTGTTTCATGATCTAAATACAAAATATCGGTTCATTAAAAAATTGAAAAAGAAGCCAACAAAGCAAGCCACACCAACCCTTGCATAAACAAAAGGCAGGTTAAAGTTTTCTACAATAAAAAATACGCCCGATGTGTTGAGAAAAATGGAGAAAAAATTGGTAAAAACAAACCTAAGCAGCTGGTTACTCAGTCTGCCAGTCCTTTTATTAAACACCCAGATGCGGCCCAAAAAAAATGATGTGGTAGCCCCTGCCAAGCCACCCAAAGTAGTGGCAGTCACATAATAAATGGCAAGTACTTCTTTGGAAAATATGGAAAATACAAAATCAACAAACGTGGCAGTTAATGACGTAAATAAAGCCCTGATAAAACTTTTTCTGAAGCCAACAGGATTGGAAGATTTACTCTCCCCTAATGCGTGATACTGGTGTCTGATCATAGGAATGCATTTATACATCCCAAAACTACCGCGGCGTAGATGCCAGCGGCTACATCATCCAACATAACGCTATGCCCCCCTTCACTTTTTATCTGATCTATTTTTCGAATGCCCAATGGCTTCCAAATGTCAAAAATTCGAAACAAAACAAAACCGATGGCTGCATTGGTCCAGCTAAAGGCAACGGGTAACATGGTTACAAAAATTCCGCAAGCTTCATCAATTACAACTTTGGAAGGATCACTGCCCCACTCCTTTTGCACTTTTTTTACAGACCAAACACCTGAGAAATAAGTGAGAGCTGCCAAAAAAATAATGATATATGTAAATGATGCCTGGGTTGAAAAGAATGAACCTATCACTAAATAAACAATTGCAGCTGCCAGGCTTCCCCAGGTACCGGGTGCCAAAGGCAAATAACCAAAGCCGCCAAAGGTGGCCACGATTCTGGCAATTGTCAATTTAGTCATGATATTAATAAAAAAGGAGGGTTGCCCCTCCTGCTATTTATTTGCCGTAATCAAGCCCAAGATTGGTAATCAGCTCTTCACCGGCTATATGTCGCAATGTATTTTCAAGCTTATTCAATTGCTTAAAAATATCGTGAATTGGGTGAAGTCCTTTTGGTGCTTGCGGTGACTTCAAGTAGAAAGAAAGCCATTCCTGAATGCCATACATACCACTTCTTTTCGCAAGGTCAAGGAACAAAGCAAGATCCAAAACAATAGGTGCCGCCAGGATAGAGTCTCTGCAAAGGAAATTGACTTTAATCTGCATTGGGTAATTCAACCATCCTCTGATGTCGATGTTGTCCCAACTTTCTTTGTTGTCACCTCTGGGTGGGTAGTAATTGATCCTAACTTTGTGGTACATATCTTTGTACAACTCAGGCTGTGATTCTGGTTCAAATATTTCTTCCAGTACACTAAGTTTGGAAACCTCTTTGGTTTTAAAATTATCCGGATCGTCCAAAACAGCACCGTCGCGGTTCCCCAGGATGTTGGTTGAAAACCACCCATCAACTCCCAGAGCTCTGGCTTTCAATCCAGGAGCAATTACCGTTTTCATAAGCGTTTGACCTGTCTTGAAGTCCTTGCCGGCAATTGGAGTCATGGTTTTTTCAGCCAATTCAACCAATGCTGGAATATCGCAAGAAAGATTGGGAGCTCCGTTGGCATATGGCACTCCCATTTTGATAGCTGCATAAGCATACAACATTGAAGGCGGTATGTCCTTGTGGTTTTCCTTCATTCCTTTTTCCAGGGCGGCTAATGATTGGTGTACTGCTGATTCCTGAATATAAATTTCTGTAGATCCGCACCAAACCATGACCAATCTGTCACATTTATTTTCTTTCTTAAATGTTTCGATGTCCTTCATGATGGCCTTGGCCAAATCCATTTTGGTTTTGCCTTTTTTCACATATTTGCCATCCAGTCTTTTCACATACATTGGGTCAAAGACTGCACGCATGGGCTTTATTTTTGACAATTGAGGCTTCAATTGATCAAGCAATCTTTTATCCAATACTTCTGCTTGTACAGCAGATTCGTAAACGTTGTCTTCATAAATATCCCAGCCGCCAAAAACTACATCTTTTAATGGATGAATAGGTACTACCTCTCGGATCAACGGGGTGTTTTTTTGCGTTCTTTTTCCTACCCTCATACGACCGATTTGGGTTAATGAACCTACGGGTTCTGATAAACCCTTGTTTACCGCTACAACTCCGGCGATGGTGGTGGTAGCAACGGCTCCGAGACCTGGTAGCAAGATGCCAAGTTTACCTTTTGGCTTTTCTACTTTGATATTGCTTGCTGTTTTTGTCATTTCATTAATTTTTATAACCAATTATTTTCTTTATACCAATTTACAGTTTCCTTTATCCCGTCTTCAAGAAAATATGCAGCTTTGTAGCCTGTATCCTCAACCAACGGATCCACATCGCATTGCCAATTGTTGGCTTTAATTTCATTTAGTTTGTCGATGTTTAGCGCCGGTAATTTTCCGGAGAGTTTTCCTACCCACTCTGAGCAATAACCCGCAACTGTTACCAGCCACAAAGGTAAACCAATTTTTAACGTTTTTTTGTTCAGATTTTTAGAAATAAAGCTATTTAATTCTGTGGAGCTATATGTTTTACCGTCACAAACAAAATAAGATTTGGATGTTAATGAATTTTCGGTACATCTCATGATCCATTCTACAAGGTCTGCCACAAAAACAAAGGTTAGTTTTTGCTTGCCATTTCCTGAAAACATTGAAAAACCGGAGGCTACCATTTTAAACACGCTGAAAAGATCTTTTTCCCTTGGCCCATAAACAGCTGTGGGCCTTAAAATAACATACGGTAAACCAACAATTGCCATGATCTTTTGTTCTGCCTTTAGCTTACTTTTTCCATACATCGTAACAGGATGGGGCACACAAGAAGCATTTACCACCTCTACACCATGATTATCGGCTGGACCATAGGAAGCAAGACTGCTCATAAACACAAATTTTTCCAGCCCGATGTTCGATTTAACTGAGGCCAGGGCTAAATTTTCTGTATAGTCTGCGTTTACTTCATCAAATGCTTTTTGGCTTGGAGCCTTTGTCAATCCTGCATTGTGAATGATGTAATTGGGTTTGATTTCCAATAGTTTCTCTGTCAATTGATCTACATTCTGATAGTTTAATTCGATCAAGTTAATGGGTAAATGTTGAATGTACCTTAAATCGCTCGATTTCCTGGCAGCTACATAAACCTGCCAACCCCTTTTTACAGCTGCCGCAGCAATAAAGCCACCAATAAAGCCCGTAGCTCCGGTGATGATGATCTTTTTCAAACTTTAAATGAAATTTTGACTTAAACAGGTTTTGTATAAATACGGTATGTTTTATACTTTTTGCCATTCAGGTTTTCTGCACCCTGTACCATCATTTGGTTACTTTCCAAAACCCAGGATGCCTCTCCCCCACTGAGTCCGTTGGTTTGTGCTGCCCTGATAAAATTGGCATAAAATACAGCTTCAATGCCAATTCTTCTATATTCTTCCTTAACACCCAATAGCACAATACGCACTGCCTTAGTGTGTTTTTTACCCAGCAATAATTTGAATATGCCAAAAGGCAGTAATCGTCCGCGCTTGAGTTTGATTAATATTTCATTGATATTGGGAAGGCCAACGGCAAATGCTACCATCTTGCCATGTTCCTCTGCAATATAGGCATATCTCTCATCCAGAATCATTTTGAGTCCTTCGGCTAAAAAATCAAATTCTTCATTGGTAGGTGGCACAAAGCCCCAGTTTTTTTCCCAGGCTGAGCGGTAAATATCTCGAACATTATTTACTTCAGTCTTAAAATTTTTCATTACCAGATTTCTAAAGGTAATGCCTTTTCCGGCTAACCTCTCTTTCAATCTGTCGGTCAATTGAAGCGACTTTTCATTCACTCCCTGTGTTGGAATCCAGAAAGCAAACATATCCATGTCCTTTTTAAAGCCATATGCCTCAATCAAGTCTTTGTAATATGGAAAGTTGTAGGTCATTTGCACAATAGGCGGGCTATCAAAACCTTCCACGAGCAAACCTGCGGTGTCGTTGGTTGAAAAATTGGTAGGACCTATGATGGTATCTTTACCACCATTTTTAACATAAGCCGACGCAGTATCCAGGAGTGCAAAAGCAACTTCCTTATTATCGATGCAATCAAAAAATCCGAAAAAACCAACATTACAATTGTGAAACTTATTGTAATTATTGTTGATGATACCTGAAATCCTTCCGACGATTTTTCCATTTTGCTCAGCTAAATACAACTCAGCACTGGAATGTTTGAAAAAGGGATTTTTCTTTTCACTAATGAGGTCGGCCATAGCAAGATACAGTTCAGGAACGTAGTTTGGGTCGTTTTTATACAGTTCGTGCGGAAAGTCTATAAAGGCTTTCTTATCGGCATTGGAAACTACTTTCCTGATTTGAACACTCATGCATTTACTTTACTGCTTTCCAAAATATCGAGCTTCTTGCTGATTTTAACTAATTTTTCTATGGCTTCATCGATTTGATCAAAGGTGTGGGTTGCCATCAATGAGAATCGAATCAGCGAGCTTGTACTAGCTACTGCAGGAGAAACCACCGGATTAACAAATACACCGTCATCTTGAAGCATCTTAGTCAATTGGAAGGTTTTGTAGTCATCCCTAATATAAATAGGAATGATGGGTGTCTCTGTATGCCCCGTATCAAAACCTGCTTCTTTTATAAGTTTTAATGCACGGTGGGTATTGTCCCAAAGCTGGGTGATTCTTTCTGGCTCTTCTTTGATAACATCAAGTGCAGCCAAAACTGCTGCGGCATTGGCAGGTGCAATTGATGCACTGAATATGAGTGACCTTGCATTGTGCTTAAGGTAATTAATGGTATCAAGGTCAGCAGCAATGAACCCTCCAATAGTTGCAAGTGATTTCGAAAAAGTTCCCATGATCAGGTCAACCTTATCGGTCAACCCAAAGTGTGCTGCTGTTCCACTGCCGAGTGGGCCCAAAACCCCAAGGCCGTGTGCATCATCTACCATAATATTGGCATTGTACTTTTCAGCTAAGGCGACGATTTCAGGCAATTTGGCGATGTCACCTTCCATGCTGAATACGCCGTCTATGGCTATTAGCTTTATTTTATCAGGATCTGTTTTAGAAAGAATTCTTTCCAGATCCTGCATGTTGTTGTGCTCATATTTTAAAGTACGTGCAAAAGACAAACGCGCTCCATCAAGGATGCAGGCGTGATCGAGGTCATCCAGAATGATGTAATCATGTCTTCCTGGAATGGATGAGATAACCCCAAGATTTACCTGAAAGCCTGTACTAAATACCAAGGCACCCTCTTTTCCTACATATTCTGCAAGGGCATTTTCAAGTTGGATGTGGAGGTCCAAGGTACCATTAAGAAATCTTGAACCCGCGCAGCCTGAGCCATACTTGTCGATAGCTGCTTTGGCAGCTTCTTTTAATTTAGGGTGATTGGTTAGACCCAGATATGAATTGGATCCAAACATCATAACATCCTTACCATTTATTTTTACCACTGTATCCTGCTCGGATTCGATCATCCTGAAGTAAGGATAAAGGCCCATTTCCATGATCTTCTGGGGAATGTCATAAGCCTTCATTTTTTGTTTGAGCAAATTCATTGGTCGTATATTTAATTATCTATAAATTGAGCAAATTTAACAATGTATTCTGAAAATCTGGTTTTCAGCAATATTTTTTCATAGCTAAAGATGGCAATAATAGCCACTAAACCACCCAGCAAAACGTCAATAAAGTAATGATGAAATGAGTAAACTGCTGAAAACCAAATGCCAACGATGTCAATAAAAATCACCCAAGTCAATGCCTTTGATGTATATTTTTTTGCATAAAACCAGGTGACAACAGGATATGCTGCATGAAGCGAAGGTATGGCTGCAAACACATTCGAATTTTTGGTATATAATCCTTCAAACAATGGGTAACCAATGAGACGATCGAAAGACAATAAGCCCGCGGCATTTGCTTTAACAGAAAGATCAAAAACATTGCCGTAAAGGTCATAATACCAAGGCGGGGCAGCCGGATAACTATAGTAGATGACAAAGCCCAATAAATTGGTAAATAAGTAGCAGGAAGTAAATTCCAATAAAGCCTTTGTATTTTTCCTGAATAAAATTGCCGACAATAATAATGGTATAGGCACCCAGGTCAAATAAAATAATGCAGTAATAACATCCAGGACGGTTGATGAATGATTTCTGAAATATTCATTGGGTGTAAAAAGTTGCTGGTCTATAGTTATACCAAATATTGATTTTTCCAGCAAATATGGTTCTGCTATGTGTACCTCATTAAGCAGGTAGTTGGGGAAAATCCGAAGACCGTCATAAATAATCCAAAAGGCAACAAAAAAAGCAAATCCCAATGCAAAATTTCTTGTCTTTTTGTGCCAAAATAAAAAAGTGGTCAAAAGGAAATAAAACATCAAATGATCCACCCGTCCATCTACCACCATAGTACACCAGAGCAGATAAAACACACTGAAGCCAAACCAGATCTTCAGATCCTGGTTTTTTCGCTCATCGGGAATCTTCTTAATTAACTCTACTATCACAATTAATTCCGCTAAGGAATAATTTTTTCAAAACAAGGACAATTTGTTTCGACACAGGTACCATATAATTCGACAAATTTTACTTCTGGGAAGACCCCAAATTCTTCTGCATACACATACATATTAGTCAATACAGAAAGTTTACCCATTAGTCTTGTTGTCACCTGATACGCGCCATTGGTCTGTTTGCGGATGTAGAATTTTTTATTGTAACTCACAAATTCAAACTCAACCAATTCCGGGGAAATAACATTAGATCTGTATCCATATGCAAGTTTGTTCTGGATGTAGTTCAACTCTGACTCTTCCTGCAATTCATTATATTTAATCCAATACACTTTCATTGGATCATTCAAATTCCAATCACCCATATGATTGAGATTGATTTCGTAGACAACAGTGTTGATGTTTTGATTTCGCTGAATGTAAAAGAGTAAGCCCTCTTTAACAGGAACGGGATAATCTTTGGGTAAACCCTGAGGTTCATACGTTTTATCCAGGAAGGATTGAAAAAAAGTTTGGTTCATTTGGTGGTAGGTTTATGGCGTTTCAAGCATTTTTTTAGCTGCCTGTAGCCGGTTAATAGCCGTAATATTGGTTAAGATTGAAAGAATAAAAATGGGAAAAGTAAAAATGGTAATGGTTTCAAACAAAGGAAATGGCAACCAGGCTACGGTAACCTTAAAATCCGAGCCAATAAAGTGTGAAGTCAGTCCGCAAGCCAAACCTGAGATGCCAATCAAAAGTATTCGTTCCGGTCTTTGCATAAGACCTACATCAGCCATCTTTAAGCCCATACCCTCTGCTCTTGCTCTTGTATAACTGACCATAATGGAACCGATCATGCCAACAAAGGCGAAAAGAGAACTCAAAAAATAACTATAGCCGATCAAATAATAACATATGCCCAAAAACATGATCATCTCGCTGTAACGGTCTAAGACGGAATCAAAAATGGCACCATATCTAGATTCCTGCTTCCCTACCCTTGCCAATCTGCCATCAATCATATCCATCAAGCCCCCCAATAATATGGTGGCACAGGCCCAGCCAATATAACGGTGATCTCCTCTACTGCCCTTTTCAACGCCTGTGATGAAAATTATTGTGGCTAAAACATTGATAATTAAACCTGTAAGTGTAATAAAGTTAGGCGTTACGCCCATTTTAATCAAAAGATTGATCAATGGATTGATGGCCTCATATACCCATTGTTGGCCTTTGCTTTTCCAATTATTTTCCATAAAAACAGCTTGTTTTAAAGACCTTTATATAATGGAATTTCCTGCCAAATTGTTTACTTTGCGGCCTTTTGGGGGATAGAACTTCTTCATTTAAGCATGTAAAATGTATTTTTCCATCTAGTGCCGAGGGTTGGTTGTTAAACTGACCTGCTTCGAATGTTGTTCTTAAATAATCCATTTCAAAAGGCTAAATTATTAAAAAATTGATGTCCGAAAATAAAATTAACCTAATCCTGGTATCTTACCTCAACACAATTCCCTTTATCGAAGGGTTTAGACTCCATACCGGTCATAGGTTTAATCTGATTTACAAAACTCCGGCTGATGGTACAAAAATGTTTTTTAACGGTGAAAGTGATTTGGCTCTAATTCCAATAGGTGGGTTGCTGGATAAAGGGAACTATGAGGTATGTACTGATTTTTGCATAGGATGTGATGGAACTGTGAGGACAGTAGGTCTTTTTTCTAAAGTGCCAACAGAACAGATTGATACCATTTATCTGGATAAGGACTCGCGTACATCAGTATTGCTGGTCAAAGTGATTTTTGAAGCCATGGGCAAAAAGGATATTGTGTGGAAGGAAGGCATTGAAAATTATTTCATTGACGGGAACCCAAAATGTGGCTTTTTGGCAATAGGGGACAAAGTATTCGATTATGAGTTGCAATTCCCATACTTTTTTGATCTTGGAGGTGCATGGAAAAAATTGTTTGGTCTTCCATTTGCATTTGCTGTCTTTGTCAAAAACCCAACCGTAGATCAAAGCGTTATTGACGAACTCAATCTCATTCTTGCCTCCGGAATTGAAAATATACCCATGTTAACTTTGAATCAGCACACATCCATAAAGGATATTAAACAGTACTTTACAGACAATATTTCTTATCACTTTGACGAAAAGAAAAAATTGGCCATGAAAATTTTTGAGGAAAAGGTTGGAAATTTGAGGCTTTGATCTTTTCTTTTAAATTTGTTTGATGGGAAATAAAACAAAATTAGTTTGGTATAAGAGATTGTGGAGACTGGCATTTAAAATTGCCGTCTTTTTTATGTTTGCCAGTGTGCTGTCTGTCATTCTCTTCCGGTGGGTTCCCATACCGGTTACTCCCTTGATGCTATTAAGGCTTATTGATCAGGTTGAAGAAGGGAAGGATTTAAGACTGGTAAAAGATTGGGAGCCATTGGAAAACATAGCTCCTTCTCTGCAATTGGCAGTGGTAGTTTGTGAGGATCAGGAATTTCTGATTCATACGGGCTTTAATTTGGAAGCCATCAAAAAAGCATTCCACTCCAACTCAAAAGGCAGAAAATTACGCGGAGCGAGTACAATAAGTCAACAAACGGCCAAAAATGTTTTTTTGTGGCACGGGCGCAATTATATCAGAAAAGGTCTTGAAGCCTATTTTACTTTATTAATTGAAACTTTCTGGCCCAAGGAGAGGATCATGGAGGTGTATCTCAATGTCATAGAACTGGGTGATGGCATCTATGGAGCTCAAGCAGCATCCATTCATTACTTTGGAAAAGATGCTTCAAAGCTAAGCAGAGAAGAAGCAGCAAGGTTGGCTGTCATTTTACCAAGTCCACGAAGGTATAAAGCATCGAGACCAGGGCCATATGTAACTCAACGCACATCATGGACCCTCAACCAGATGAGGATGTGGGGTAATAAGTTGGATTATAATTCCAGAACCATTCCGGGAGAAAAGGAATAAAACATCACTGACTAAGCCATTGATCTTTCCATTTTGTTTTTTCATCGATCTTTGCTTCAGTAGCCGTAATTGCTTCGTTAAGCCTGGTCATCATTGATTCCAGTTTAATTTTATAGTCAGCAATGGAAGCAGAAAGTGCTTTGATCTTATTCTGGGTGATCCAATCGGAAATAAAATTGTCTATCCATTCTTGGGTAAATGTATTAAACACATCTACAGGAAGGAGCGGCCAAGGTTCATGAATTTGAATATCTGACAATTCTTCCTGGAATAAACGAAGAGCTTTATTAGCTGCATAGCAATATTGTGAGGCACTTTGCAGCGCTTCAAATTTGCGTAACCCAGCCCATCTGCCTTTGCTGTACATGTCACGTGAGCCAAAATCCAATGCCGCGTTGAGGTCCTGAGTAGTTTGATCCAGGTAAATCATAACCTGATTGCCAGCTTTGAGAGCTTCATTTACTTCAACAAGGTATTTCTGCAAATCATCAATCTGAGTTAAATTTTGATGTAAGGCTTCGTATTTTTCGTCTTTTGTTACCAATATTTCCTCTTGTCTTCTTTGTTTTAGTCCTTGCAGAATGGCATTGTTCTTTTCAAGTTCCGAGGCCTTTCCTTCAAGCACAGAGGCTTCATATTTGGTCAACTCGATGTTTTTTTCCAATTCTTTAATCTTAAGAGACAAAACAAAATAATCTTGTCTTTCTTTTTCAAGCTTCTGATCCTTGTTACCCATCAATTG
>ERZ724514.72-NODE-72-length-40064-cov-8.551476_pt1 | contig 40064 bp, 31 predicted proteins | sample MGYA00376047_ERZ724514 | MGnify/ENA primary metagenome ERZ724514 (study PRJEB28724, sample SAMN07190883) | activated sludge metagenome | isolation source: activated sludge of sewage treatment plant in Hong Hong | place: Hong Kong | collected 2016-03-17 ...
CCTTTCCGCACAAAACGAATTGACAGCCTCGTCGGGCCTCAAATAGTGTCAATTCAAACCCAACCCCTCTGAGAGATGGAGGAAAGTAATGGCCGAGAAAGTTGCGAAGCTAAACATCAAGCGTGAGAACGGTTACCTGTACTTCCTTCGGGGCACCGAAGTGTGGAAGACCCCGATGAAGCGTGCGGGTCAGGCCTCGCCGGCTGGCAAGGCTGAGAAGGTTGCCAACGGCAGCTTCAACCGTGAGGAAGGCTACCTGTACTTCCTCGATTCGCACGGTGATGTGTCGCGTGCGAAGCGCGCGGTGGGTGGTCAGAAGCGCAAGAAGACCAAGGCTGACGCCAAGAAGCCGGCCACGAAGAAGGCTGCTCCGGCTGCCAAGAAGGCCGCTCCGGCTGCCAAGAAGGCTGCTCCGGCTGCCAAGAAGGCTGCTCCGGCGCCCGCCAAGAAGGCTCCAGCGCCTGCCAAGAAGCCGGCCGCGCCCGCCAAGAAGGCGCCCGCCAAGAAGAAGTAACTCGTCCTAACGAAGTGGTTCCTAAAGGGTCGGCTGCCATCGTGCAGTCGGCCCTTTTTGTTTTTGGAGCGATTCGTTCCCAGCAGCCGAACGAACACACAGCGCGACAAGCGCTACGCGGGCTGCTTCGGTGCAACTTTTCCCGTCGTCGCATTCGACAAGCTGCGCGCCGGTGCAGCATCCTGACGAGAGCTGACTTGCTTGGCGGATCGAGCAACAGGCTCACCGACGAAGCCCGGGTCCCCTTCGTACGCGGCTTCGCCAATCACCAGCGAGTTCAAAAACACCTCGCCACCAAGCTGCGCAATCTGGTTCCTCGTCTTGACGCGACCGCGCAGACCCAGCGAGTCACCCCCGTCAGACACCGCGCGCTCGACGTAGAACGCTTCGGTCAGACGGAACATGCGACCCAGCTCGGGCAGCGTCATCTGGTTGCCCTCGATTTGGATGCGACCTTCTTCAGTCCACTGCTGCACACGCTTCTGGGAAACAAAGATCCGAGGCACGACGACTCCTAGCAGTACTGCCGATTATACATGAACCTTCTCGCGATCTTTCCGCGCGCCGAAGTACAGCAGCAAAAGCCAGCCCAAACAGCCAAGCAGCGACAGCATCACACCCAGACGAAGCCCGCGATCGCGATAGTGCAGCTCGATGCGATGCGTTCCCGGTGACAGCGCCACGCCGCGCAGTGCCAGGTTGACCGGATAGAGCGGCTGAGGTTGTCCGTCGACGTGTACGCTCCAGTCGGGATGATAGGAATCGGCCAGCACCAGCACACCCGGCGCCAGCGCCTCGGCGGACAGGACGATGCGATGTCGGTGATACTCGACGATCTGCGCCGATGAGTGCGCGCGTCCCTGGTTTTCGACGATCGGCGGCTGCGTGCCCAGCGAAGGCTTGCTCGGCTGTCCGAGGATGATCTCTCGGTGCGGATCAAAGTCTGACTTGGCCACCAATACCGCTTCGTCGGCCTGCGTCTTGGCCAGCTTCGCCTGATACGCGACAAACGCGCGCGGCATCACCTTCGTGTTTTCAAACACCGATAGCTGCGAATCCCAGTACGCCTCGAAGCGAGCGCTCGGCGGCTGACCTGGATCGGGACGGAAACGCTGCATCCAGTGCGGCCCCGGCGACGTAGTTCCAATCAGATAGCGCACATTGAGCATGTCGACGATCGGCGAATCGAGCCGCCACAGCATCGCCGCCGCCAGGTCTTCTTTCAGTCGCTGATGCGGATAGACCGTGCCGTGGTTGAGGATGTACAGCAGGTGCGAATAGCGCCAGAGCTGAATCGAGCCATAGCCGCTCGCGCTGGGCCGACCGATGGTTTCTCCGACGGCGAGCAAGCGAAACGGTCCGCGCGGATCCGACACAAAGCGATCGTAGAGCGGCGGCGAGTCTTTGGGCAGCTCCGCCGGAGTCTGCCGATCGAGCAGCCACTGTACCGCCGCAAAGCGCTCGGTTCCGTAGGCATAATCGATCGGCTGCGGATGCAGATAGCCTCGGTCGATGGGCAGCTGATCCGCGATCGTCACAAGCGACAGCAGCACAAGCGGCATCGCGCCCGTCAGCCCGCCAAGCAGACGCACCGCCAGCAGCGCTGCGACGAGCGTCACCGGCAGCGTCGCGTGTGCTTTGGCCAACAGCGCAAGCTGCTTCGCCAGCGGTGCCACCGTCGCCAGCTTCACAAGCTGTCCGCGATACAGCACGCCAGCGACGATGATCGCGACAACAGCCAGTCCACCGAGGAGCATCCGTCGCAGCGTCTGTTTGTGCGAGCCCGCGAGCAGCAGCTCGGCCCCAACGCTGCCCAGGATTGGCACCGTGATCACCAAAATCGACAGCGATCGCGACGGACAGCGCAGCGCGGCATACAGCGGAAAGTAGCGAAACAGCAAAGGATGCAGCGGTCCACCGTCGCCGAGCGCAATCACCAGCGCCGCAAACGACAGAAGAAGCAGCAGCGGTCGCTCCAGACCTTGGACGTGCGAGCGCACACCATCCGCGCCGGTTTCATCGCTGGATTCGACCGGTTTCCGTCGCCACACCGCCAGGATCGAACCCGGAATCGCCAGCATCAGCGCCGCGACGCCTTGGTAATAGCCCGCGATCTCCCAGTGATTCCACTTGCCGACCCACGGCTCGCCACGCCATTCCCCGCGACCGAACAGATCGGGCATCACCAGCGTCTGCCAGTACTTCCACGCCGGCCAGGCATACGTCGACGCGAAGTAATAGTCCGTCCCAAGCGCGCGTCCCGTCAGTGGCATCTGAAGCAGCGTCGGAAACAGCGCAATCGCCCCGAGCAGCGCTCCCACCGTCGCAGCCATCGCCAACGAGCCCGTCTGAATCAGCAAATACCGGAGCCTCTGTCCAGGCGGCCTTTGCCAGGCAAAGGTCAGCAGCCTTCCGACGGCATACACGATCACGGGAAACAGCAAAAAGTGCAGCAGCGAGTGCGCGCCCGCCAGCAGCAGCAGCCCCGAACACAGCGCCGCGGCGGCCAAGCTCTTGCGCTTTCCCGTCTGAAGAAAGTATTCGATCGACCACAGCAGCCACGGCAGCCACGCCACCGCTTGCACGAAGATGATGTGACGGATTCGCACCACCTGAAACGACGACAGCGCAAACGCCAGTGCACCGAACAGCGCAGCCGACCAGGACACACGCCGTCGCAGCAGCCACAGCATCCCGAGCCCACCGATCCACATGTGCAGCGCCGCCGACAGCCCGAGTCCCGCCGGTACGCCAGCCGAAATTCCCGACGGAGGCTCTCCGCTTCGCTGACCAAAATAGAACACCGCGTTGGGCGGATAGAAGTAGCCGTAATACGGGTCCGCGACGAGCGGCCAGCCCGACATCGTTGTGTTTTCCCACGACGGCAGGGTTCGCTCGGTCAGCGCTCGCTTGAACGCCACACGCGCCGGATAGTAGTTATCCGCCGCGTCGTCCATGTGATAGATCGCGCCGCCGAAGAGAACCTCGCGATGCAGCACGCAGGTGCAGATCGTCAACAGCAGCACCGAAAACAGCAGGGTGTAAATCGCCGAAGGTCGCCGAGAGCTCATAAGCGGTCGGCATCTTAGCGACAAATGGGACGGTTTTTTGTCGCTTGCATCACTTGCGCGGTCGCATGCATGCTCTGTCCCGCATGGCCGACAAGTACCCAATGACCAAGAAGGGTCTTACGACGCTGAAGGACGAGCTCAAGCACCGCAAAGAGGTCGAGCGGTTCAAGATCGTAAGAGCCATTGAAGAAGCCCGCGCACACGGCGATCTGTCCGAAAATGCCGAGTACAGCGCGGCCAAGGAAGCCCAGTCACACAACGAAGGTCGCATCAGCAAGCTGGAAGAGCTTGTTGCTCTCGCTGATGTCATCGATCCTTCGACGCTGTCCGGTAACAAAGTGGTGTTTGGTGCAACAGTCACCGTCGAAGACACCGACTCTGGAGAGCGCCAAACCTTCGCGATCGTCGGGGAGCACGAGGGCGACATCAAGGCTGGCAAGATGAGCCTGACCTCGCCGCTCGCCCGGGCAATGATCGGTCACCGCGCCGGAGAAACCGTCCAAGTCAAGACGCCGCGCGGCAACCGTGAATACGAGATCGTGACCGTGAAGTTCCTCGCGATCGAATAGCCGCAGCTGGCTACATGAATCCCTCACGCGTGCCGAAGTCCGTCGCCACAGCGCTCCTGGCCGATCTTGGAATGGGCCTGGGCATCGCGATCGTGATCGTGATCTTGCTGCTGTGTTCGGGCGCGGAAGATCAGGGCTTCATTTACGTTGACTTTTGAGCGACTTCTGGCACAAAAACAGCCTTCATTCTCGACGAGAACTAGTTAGGAGAGTCCATGTCTAGCTTCATCTTTACCTCGGAGTCAGTCACCGAGGGACATCCCGACAAGCTGTGCGATCAGGTCTCTGATGCGGTGCTCGACGCGGCACTGGCGCAAGACCGGACTTCGCGTGTTGCTTGTGAGACGCTGACCAAGACCGGCTTCGTGCTGCTCGCGGGTGAGATCACCACCAAAGCGGTCCTCGACTTTCCGACGATCGTCCGCAACACCGTCAAGGAGATCGGCTACTCCGACTCCGACATGGGCTTCGACTACAAGACCTGCGGCGTCATGGTTGCCGTCGAGCAGCAGTCACCTGACATCGCGCTCGGCGTCGATGGACACGGCGTCTACAATCCCGAAGAGCAAGGCGCTGGCGACCAAGGCATGATGTTCGGCTTCGCGTGCGACGACACCGAAGAGCTGATGCCGATGCCGATCTCGCTGTCGCACAAGCTGTCGCGTCGTCTCGCGGCGGTTCGCAAAGATGGCACCCTGCCCTTCCTTCGTCCCGACGGAAAATCGCAGGTCTCGGTGCGCTACGAAAACAATCGTCCCGTCGCTGTTGAGACAGTGGTTGTGTCGAGCCAGCACTCGCCGGACGTTGCGCACAAGACGCTGACCGACGCGATCATCGAAGAAGTGGTGCGCAAGGAAATCCCGTCGCACCTGTTCGACAAAAACACGCGCTTTCTGATCAATCCGACCGGACGCTTCGTCGTCGGTGGTCCGATGGGCGACTCGGGTCTGACGGGTCGCAAGATCATCGTCGACACCTACGGCGGCTGGGGACGTCACGGCGGCGGCGCGTTTTCGGGCAAAGATCCGAGCAAGGTCGATCGCTCGGCTTGCTACTACGCGCGCTACATCGCCAAGAACATCGTCGCTGCGGGCCTGGCCAATCGCTGCGAAGTCCAGGTTGCCTACGCAATCGGCGTCGCGGCTCCGGTCAGCATCCACGTCACCACCTTCGGCACGGGCAAAGTCTCCGACGACTCGCTGGAAAAGCTGGTCCGCGCGCACTTCGACTGCCGTCCGGCGGCGCTGATCCGTGAGCTGGACCTGCTTCGTCCGATCTACAAGCCGACGGCTGCGTACGGTCACTTTGGCCGCACCGAGTCGACGTTCTCGTGGGAAAAGACCGACAAGGCTGCCGCGCTCAAGGAATCCGCCAAGTCCGTCTAGCCCGCTTCGCTCCGTCTTGGCTTCGACGGAGCGCATCCTTCTTCCCCGCTTTCTCGTCGCTCGCTCGTCACTTTTGCGCAATTCCGCGCAGCAGCACATCCATCAGCTCCCGAAAGCTCGGATCTTTTTCCGTCGGTAGCGCCATCATTCCCGACGCCCAGCCGAGCAGCCGCATAAAGTGACACGCGAACACGCTGCTCGCTGCCGTCTGAAGCGGCAGATCGGCGCGTACATCACCGCGAGCCTGACCGTCGCGAAGCAGCGCCGAAAGCCGTGACATAAACGCAAAAGTGAGCGCGTTCACTCGATCTGCATTCGGACCCCGCGCGCCCGGCAGCGTGGCAATGAACGCCATCGCCAGCGCCGGTGGCTGCTCTGCGTACATTCGATACAGCACACAGAACAGGTGGATCAGCTGATCGATGAGCGGAGCCTTCGTCGGCAGCGTCGCAAAGGCTCGGTCCGTCGCATCCGCCAAGCGATCGTGCATCACCAAAAACAGCAGATCGACCTTGTCGGTGGCGTACAGAAACAGCGTGCCACTCGCCACGCCCGCCCGCGTCGCCACCTGCCGCGTCGTCGTGCTGTCAAAGCCTTGGCTGATGAACAGCTCCCAAGCCGCTTGACGAATGCGATCGCGCTTTTCCAGCTTGTTGCGCTCTCGTCGGCTGCGCTCTTCGGGATCCGCATCCTGCGCGACCTGCGCTGGGCTGACGACACGCTTGCGATGACCCGACTGCGAGCGTGTACTGTTGGACTTGTTGTTCTTGGTCATTTTTGTGCGGAGTGTGAGCTGCTTCTTCTGAAGCTGTAGCGACTCATTTGACAGGATGCAAGCTTCGCGGTAAAAAATGAGCATGCTCATTTTTTGAGTTACCAAGGAGAGAGCAGCCATGACCGTGATTCACTACGAACCTTCACTGACGATGCGCGAGGCTCGGGCCGAATACTTCGCCGCCAATCACTTCGGCGCGGACGGTGGCTATAACGATCCGTGGGTGGACTTCAAGATCGGGCCGGTGCCGCTGCCGTTTCCCAACAGTGCGTCGAGGGTGCGCGCGCTGCGCTTCCACGACATGCACCACATCCTGACCGGCTACGACACCACGTTCATCGGAGAGCTGGAGATCGGCGCGTGGGAGCTGGCCGCTGGCTGTCACAACGAACCGTTCGCTTGGTTTATCAACCTGTCGGCGATGGGCGCGTTTTTGGCGTCGCCGCGTCGGATCTTTCGCGCCTTTGTCCGCGGCCTGCGCAGTCAGTCGCTGTACGGTCAAGATGCCGAGTCGCTCTTGTCGATGCAGGTTCGCGACGTGCGGACCAAGCTCAGCGTGCCGAGCGGCGAAGTCACGTCTGTGAAAATAAGTGAGCTTGCTCAGTTTTGTATCGCAGTCGGCGTGGGCTTTGTGGTCGGTCTGGCTGCGCTCGCGGTCTTTCTGCCGCTTTCACCGATCGGCATCGTGGTGCTGAACCTGCGTCGTCGGGCTGCCAGCAAGGACGCGCTCGCTACCTAGTCGCTCGTCCGTCGGAATCGATGCCCCGACAAGGCAAAAAACTTTTGCTAGAGTGCCTGCCTCGCGGCGCCGCACAAGCCGCAAGTCATTCGCAAAGAGGCAGATCGATCCATGGCGCGCATTGTCACGCATGCAGAAGTAGCCCAAGTTCCCGACGGTGGTGAGCTGTTCATCGAACCCGGTGCAGAGCTTACCCCGCTGGCCAAAGAGCGCGCGACGGCGCGAAAAATTCGGGTGTCCGTTGGCTCACCCAGCGTCGGAAGCGACACGCTCCAGGTTGCGGCGCGCGTCGCAGAACAGATCCTGGTTCGTCTGGGCAAGACCGATGAATCGGTGGTCGAAAAGGTGGCGAGCGAGGTGATGGCCGCGCTCGGTAGCACGACGGTGACAGAGACTGCGCCGGGCTTGCCGCCGAGTGCCGACTACTGCTCGACGTATCTGGAGTCGGAGCGCAGCCGCGCGCGTCGCAAGGTCGTGATCACCGCGACGGGACGCAACCAAAAAGGCGTGGTCGCCAAGCTGACCGCGATCTTGGCGGAGCTGGGCGGTGACATCCTCGATATCTCGCAGACGCTCGTCGGAGACTATTTCACGATGCTGGTCATCGTCGACATTGCCGAGATGCAGGTGGACTTTGCGCAGCTCAAGACCGCGCTCCAGCAGGCCTCTGCGTCGATGGGCTTTCACGTCATGCTGATGCACGAAGACCTCGTGCGATCGCTGCACCGCGTCTGACGGGAGAATCGACATGATCTTCGACTTGGAAGAGACGCGCGCCATCCTGCGCATGATCGAGACAGAGCACCTCGACATTCGCACCGTGACGCTTGGAATCAGCCTGCGCGGCTGTGCGACGTCGGACATCACCGAGACCAGCCGTCGCGTCTACGAACACATCATGCGCAGCGCCGAGCGCTTGGTCCCGATCGCCAAAGAAGTGAACGCGACGTACGGCGTGCCGATCGTCAACAAGCGCATCGCGGTGACGCCGATCGCGCTCATCGGTGAGCCGACGGGAGCATCGAGCTACGTGCCGCTCGCGCAGGCGCTCGATCGCGCCGCTGAGGAGCTGGGCATCGACTACATCGCGGGCTTTTCGGCGCTGTGTGAAAAAGGAATGACGACGGGCGACTCGGTGCTGCTGGAGTCGATTCCCGAGGCGCTGGCGACGACGGGGCGCGTCTGTAGCTCGATCAACGTGGCGACGACGCGCGCGGGCATCAACATGGACGCGATCGCGCTGATGGGTCATGTCATTCGCGCGCTCGCGCAGGCGACGGCGGATCGCGGTGGCATCGGCTGCGCCAAGCTGGTGACGTTTGCGAACATGCCCGAAGACAATCCGTTCGTCGCGGGAGCCAATCACGGCATCGGCGAAGGCGATCTGACGCTGAATGTCGGCGTAAGCGGTCCCGGCGTGGTGCTGTCGGCGCTGCGTCGGCTGCGAGAGTCGGGAAAGAAGATCAGCCTCACCGACGTGGCCGAGACGATCAAGCGCATGTCGTTCAAGGTCACGCGCGCCGGAGAGCTGATCGGTCAAGAAGTGGCGCGCAGGCTCGGTGGAAAGGTGCGCTTTGGCATCGTCGATCTGTCGCTGGCTCCAACGCCTGCGATGGGTGACAGCGTCGCGGAAATCCTGGAAATCCTGGGCCTAGAGCGCACCGGCTGTCACGGCACCACGGCGGCGCTGGCGCTGCTGACCGATGCGGTCAAAAAAGGCGGCGCAATGGCGACCAGCAGCGTCGGTGGTCTATCGGGAGCCTTCATTCCAGTGTCCGAAGATCACGACATGGTCGCAGCGGTCAAGTGTGGCGCGCTGTCGCTCGACAAGCTGGAAGCGATGACGGCGGTGTGCTCGGTTGGCCTGGACATGGTTGCGGTGCCAGGTGACACGTCGCCAGCGATGCTGTCCGCGATCATTGCCGACGAGATCTCGATCGGAACGTTTAACAACAAGACCACCGCCGTGCGAATCATTCCGGTGCCGGGCAAAGGTCCGGGTGAGACGGTGGACTTTGGCGGGCTGCTCGGGCAAGCGATCGTGATGCCGGTGTCCAAGTATCAGCCCGACGGGTTTATCAGCCTGGGCGGACGGATTCCGGCGCCGGTGATCTCGCTGCGAAACTAAGCGTTCCTTCTGCGGGTGTGGCTAGCCCAGACAGAGACACAGCGCGTACCACAGCGGCTGCGTCGCTGACTTGTTGTAGAGCACGGTCAGACGACGCAGCGGTCCCGCTGAGCGAATGGAAATGCCAAGCTCTGCGACGGACACTTCGAGCACACTGCGTCCGGTCGTACTTTCCTGACTGGCATAGCCAATGCGCGCGACGGATGAGCGACGGTGCCCGACATCGAAGTGCCCTTGCTTTTCCGTCGGAAGCAGCGTCAGACAGTCGAGTCGCGTGCTTGGCTCGCGGACATCGTGATACAGGCTCGGACGATCGCGGCCACGGCCTGGCTCGGTCAGCTCGAGCTGAATCGTCTCACCGCTGAGGAGCAGCGACAGCTCGGCAGGCAGCGCATCGGGCGGCTCGACGAGAGAAAGCGGCAGCACCGACGGCTGCTGACCCGACAGCAGCGGCAGCGTTCGCAGGCTGATCTCTTCGCCACTTGGCAAGCGCTGACGCAGCGTCTCACCCGACGAAGGCAACAGCAGCGCCGACGATCGCGAGGCCACCACATCCATCGGTGGGCCGCTCGGCGAGCTGGTCAGCAGCGGTGCCAGTTCCTCGGCGGTCAGTCGCTGCGCGGGCTCGGGACGCAGCGCCGCCAGGATCGCATTTTCGATGTGCGGCGGCACGCCTCGCTGCGGCGGCAAGCGCGGAACGCCCCGTCGAGAACGCAGCGCTTGGGTGAGGATCTGCAGATCGCCGCCGAGCATTTCGTAGGCCAAAGCTCCGACGGAAAACACGTCGCTTTTGTGGCTCTGCGGTGCGCCGCCATAACACTCGGGGGCCAGGTACGGATCGAGCAGCAGTGGTCTTTCCATTCCCGGCGGAAACAGCGGCTCGCCGAGAATCAGCTCGAGACAAAAATCGAGCAGCACCGGCGCGTCGGTCGCAAGACACAGGCCAATGCTCGACGGACGAATCGAGCCGTGGACGAAGCGCGGATCGCTGCGATGTAGCTCCGTCAGCGACGAAAACAGGCGCTCAACCAGCTTGAGACGCTCGGTGGTCGAGAGCTGTCCGACGGTAGGCAGACGACGTTCCCACAGCGGCATGACGACGAAGCTGGCACCGCTTCCGTCAGGATCGGTGTCGTCACGGGTCTGCACCGTTCCGCTCGAGAGCATCGGCAGCAAAATTTTCTGTTCAGTCTGGATCTGGCGCGCGTCCACAAAGGCAGCGAGCTTGGCCTTTCCCGTCGGTGACAAGGGCTGAAGCTTGGGACCACGACCGCACACCGCAACCGCGACGTGACCGCCGCGCAGGATGCCCGCATCTCGCGATCGCTTTTCGCCGGGACCGTCGCTGAGCAGCTCGGCCTGAAAGTACAGCTTGGGATACAGCGCCTCTCGCTTGGGCCCCGAGCCAATGAAGCGCAGCAGTCGATAGCGATCACCCAGGACCAAGCCAGCCAAGCGATGGGGCTCGTCGGCGAGCGGACACAACAGAGCCAGGTTGGTGCGTCCTGAGCCTGGACTTCGTCGCGGATCGACGGTCCACAGAGGCACTCCGTCGCTGGAACGAGACGCTTGCTGAAACTCTCCCGAGCGAATGGCGCGATCTTGCGACTTGGACGTGCTGGGCAGCGCATCGGACGATCGGCCCGAGGCTGGACGCGCGCTGACGGAACCAAACGACTCGTCGGCGAGCGCTTCTTCATCGACAAACTCTGACGAGCGATCGTCGCGCTTGCGGCCATACAGGGCCTTGGGAACTTCGTGAAGCAGCGACGGGGGAGCCGCTTGCAGCGCGATCCCGTGCTCTGACAAAAAGCGACCGATCGCCCCGATGCTGGAAAAGCGACCGCCCGCTTCTTCGACAACCTTGTCGAGGTCTTGGCACAGCTCGGCAGCGCTGCTGTAGCGATCGCCCAGAGGCCGCGCGAGCGCTTTGTGAACGACCGCTTCCAGCAGCGGCGAGGCCTGCGGACACACCTTGTGGAGCGGTGTAATCTCGCCGCGCACAATGGCGTAGAACGTCGCTGCTGTGTCATCTCGTGCGAACAGGGGCTGACCGCTACACATCTCGTACAGGACCACACCCAGGGCAAACACGTCCGAGCGCGCATCGAGCGGCTGAAGCATGATCTGCTCGGGCGACATGTACGCTGGCTTACCTTGTAGACCTTCTTCTTTGCGCAGCAGGCGGGTGTCGGCGCGCGCGACGCCGAAGTCGATGACCTTGACCAGACCTTCGGGCAAGACCATCAGGTTCGACGGGCTGACATCGCGATGAACGACGTTGAGCAGCCGTCCGTTGCTGTCGCGAAGCTGGTGCGCGGCATGCAGTCCAGCGCACGACTGAGCGATGATGGCAGCCGCGAGGTCGGGCGGCATCGTCTCACCGCGACGGAGAAACTGACCAATCAAGCTGGCGACGGTGACACCGCGTAGGTATTCCATCGCCAAAAAGAGCACGCCGTCTTGCTCACCGACGTCGAAGATCTTGACGACGTTGTGGTGGTTGATCTCGGACGCGATGCGCGCTTCGTCGAGAAACATCGAAGAGGCATCGACGATCTCGAACATCTCGGGCTGAATGAGCTTGAGCGCGACGGGACGAAACAAGCCGCCGAGTCCGGTCTGACGAGCCAAAAAGACCTCGGCCATGCCGCCGCCGCCGAGTCGTCCCGTGAGCAGGTAGCGACCAAAGGGCAGCGCGGTGCCGACGCCAATCAGACAGCGCGGTGAGGTAGCCGGTGGCCCGAGAGAGACTTCGACGGTGCCAGTCGCAGGAATTGGAATCTGATTGATCCGCTGTCCCGTCGACAAGTCGTACATCCCTGCGGTCGACCCTTGATCGGAAAGCAGATAGCTGTCGTCGGTCTGACGGGCAATTACGGCATGCTGACGAGAGGCAACCGCGTCGGGAATCAGCACATCAGCGGTGGGATGACGACCGATGCGGACTTCATTCGCGTCGAAGAATAGCTGCTGCTCGCCGGCCCTTCCGCCGCTGAGGATGCGGACTTCAAGAACCGTCTTCGCCTTGCTCATGACAGGTCATCTCTCGCTTGTGCTTCGACTGAAGGTTGGCCCACACGAAACGCTCGGCAGTGTAGGCAAGACCACAGTGCCAGCGCAAGGAATCGGACGTAGCCCAAGCAGCATGCCGCGAGACAGCGCGCAGGAAAAGCGCAAAGAAGCACCGCCGGTTGCGTCGGTTTTGCGGCAAGTCCTGATGGAAAAAGGACTTTGTGGGCTACGAAAAAAATCCATGGTACGGTAATCGGGCGGCAGTCCTGACCCTGCCGACAGAGTGTGGTCAATGGCAGAACGAAAAGATCCGCCCGCAACCCAAAGTCCCGACGCTGAGGCGCTGCTTGCTCGCGCCAAGTCCCAGCGTGGCGTGGAAGCCGCCGAGACGCTACGTCGCGCAGCGGAAAAGTTCCGTGCGCAAGGCGATGTGGAACAAGCGTTTACTTCCTATGAACGAGCGCTGGCTGAGCTGGCGGATCAGATTGGATCTCCGCCGGCAGCCAAGCTGGGTGCGTCGCTGGAGTTCGAGCTGGGCAAGCTGTGCGAAGAAGACTTGGGCCGGTTTGAGCAAGCGCTGCTGCACTATCAGCAGGCGTTCAAGCTGCGACCCGACTTCATGGAGCCGCTGCGTCGCGGGCGCGTCATCTATCAGTCGCTCGGCGACATGGACATGGTGGCGCGGCTGATTGAGCTGCATCTGGCGAATCTCGTCGCGGGGGAAGCCCAGCAAGGCGTGGAGCTGGCGCTGGAGCTTGGGCACCTGAAGCTGCGACTGCATGATCCGGCGGGAGCCGTCGATGTGCTGCGTAGCGCGCTGCGGATGCACAACGAGCTGAGCGAAGACACGGAAGTTCCCGAGCAGCTTCTATCGACGCTGGCTGAGTCGTATATGTCGCCCGACTATCAGCCGGGCATCAGCGAAAAAGAGCAGGCTCGTCGCAACGCGAGTGACATCTTTTTGGGCTTGGCGAAGCGGCATCTCGACGAAGAGCTGCTGCAAATCCTGGAAAAGCTGCGGCAAGCGGAAGAAGAAGAGGGAAATTCTTCGCCGCTGTCCGTCGAAAATCTGCTCAAGAGCAAGGACAAGCCGCTCGCGGAGCAAGACAAGCTGGCGCTGGGCTTTTTGAAGCGGGCGCTGGAAGCGGACATTCGCAATGTGACGGCGGCGGTGCTGGTCGAAGCGCTGTATCTGCGGACGCCAGCAGCGACGGGACTTCCCGAGCTGATCAAGCTGTATCGCAGCGGTGCGCGGGTGACTCGTCGGGGTCCGAAGCTGCTGAAGCTGTACGAACAGACGGGAAGTCCAGACTATCAAGCGGTGGCGGATGCGTGCCGAGCGGGTCTCGACGCGGTCAGCTCGATGGATGAGTGGCACGAGACGCGGCAAGTGCTGGTCGATGTGCTGAAAAAAGCGAGCGATCAGCTGGGACTCGGTCAGCTTCGGGAAGAAGACGCGCTGGAAGCGGCGCTGCCCGAGGAGCGCGCCGAGCTGATGATGGAAGCCGCCGACTATTACAACCGAGGCGGTGACACCGAGCGATATATCGCGTGCCTCAAGCAAGCGTTTCACGAGCTGCCGCTGCACAGCGAAGCGTTTCGGAAGCTGTCGGACTACTACAAGAGCCGTCGCGACTTCATCGGGCTGGCGGTGATTCAAGAAAACCGCATGGCGGCGCAGTTTGAGACGGCGCGGCTCGATCTGCAAAGCTATGCCAAGCAGCTCGAAGACCTGGGTGAGCTGTACGAAAAGAAGCTGCAAGACGTGGTGTCGGCGGCGGCGATTTGGCGACGGATTGACGAGCTACTTCCGTCGCTGCGTTCGCAGAGTGAGCGCAAGCGTCTCGGGCAGCGTCTGACGCGAACGGAGATGCAGATCAACGAGCTGATCGTCGAGCTGGAGCGAATGGAGCCCGACGATGTAACGCGCGTGGAATATCTGCGACGGCTGGCGCAGCTGTATCGAGAGATTCACGAGCCGAAGCATGCGGCGACGGTGCTCGATCAGCTGTTGCAGCTTGCGCCAGGTGACTTGCCGTCGATCAAAGTGCTGATCGAGCTGGCCGAGCAGAGCGGTGACACGTCGCAGCAGCTAGAGCTTTTGCGACAGCAAGCGGGTCTGGCGAGTGACAAAGCCGAGCGACTGGGCATCTTGCGACGGATGATGACGCTGTGCGATCAGCGACTTCTGCGACGGGATGAGCAGTTCGACGGACAAGACAGCATCGAGATGATGGTGTGGGTGTGTCGCAGCTTGCTCACGGAGCTTCCGTCGGATCGCGACGCGCTCAAGCGGCTGGCGGATGCGCTTCAGCTCGTCGGAAGCAAGAACGAGCTGCTCGAAGTGCTGGAGTCGTATCTGCGGGTTGCGCCGACGCCGCGCGAGAAGCTGACGCTGCATCGTCGGATTGCCAAGATCGCGGAAGACTGTGGGGATCTGACGCGATCGGTGTCACACCTGGAACGCGCGGTGCGCATCTGTCCGCCCGGTCCCGAGGCGGAAGAAGTGCTGTGCGAGCTGGCGCGGGTCTATGGCGCGCAAGGTCGGCTGGAGCTGGCGGTTTCGACGCTGGATCTGGTGCAAAAGCAGAGCAGTCGGAGCGGTCCCGAGATTCATCGGCTGCTCGGACGGCTGACGCTGCAAGCGGATGATCCGCAGCTTCTCGACAAGAGCTTGCGGGCGTTTCGGGAAGTGCTGGCGCGTCTGCCGCAAGACGGGGAAGCGCTGGCGGCGCTGCAAAAGATTCATCGGACGCGCGGCGAGTGGAAAGAGCTGGAGCAGGTTCTCCGCAAGCAGCTCGAGCCGATGGAGCCGCCGCTGCCACCGAGAGAGCGTCTGTCGTTGGCGCTCGATCTGGCGGAAGTGCTCGGGCAGCACATGGAAAATCCGCGTCAGGCGGCAGCGCTGCTGGAAAAAGTGCAGGCCGAGACGCCGATCGTCGATCTGCGGGTTCACCGTCACTTGCGCGGTCTGTACGAAGAGCTGGGCGACGTGCGTGCGGCGGTGTCGTGTGAAGAACGCGAGCTGCTGCTGACGGAAGATCCGGTGGCTCGGATCGAGCGAGCGATTGAGATTGCTCGTCTGTGGCAGTCGCGCGGAAAAGACGCGGGTCGCGCCTATCTGTCGTATGAGCGTGCGGTGCGGATGGCGCCAGAGCTTCCACCGGACAGCGTCGAAAGAGCGGCGGTTCGTCGTCTGATCACGCAGGCGCTGGAAGCGATGAGCCAGATGTCGGCGCAGCGCGGACGCTGGGACGACGTGGTGGGAATTGGTCAGCAGCGACTGAACATCGCGGTCGAGCAAGATGAAGCGATGCAGGCTGCGGCAATCCTCGTCGAGATGGCGCAGGTGTACGAAGAAAAGCTGGGTCAGCCGATCGACGGGTTCGCGCTGCGGATTCAAGCGTTCGAGCTGGCACCGGACCTGATGTCGATCGATCAGCTCGCGGGCATTGCGGAAAAATACGGTCAGTGGAAGCCGCTGGCGGATCTGCACGTTCAGCGCGTCGAGCGAGCGCTGGCCGCGAAGATCGATGTTCCGCTGGACTCGGCGCTGGCTGCGTCGACGACGTTGGAGCAAAAGCTCGCCGATCCGATTCAAGCGTTCCGTCTGCTGAAAAAATCGCTGCCGATTACGGTCAGCGCAGCGATGGCAGCGACGGACAAGCGCAGTCCACAAGGACGTCTTCTGTCGGAGATGGATCGGGTGGTGCGCTCGCTGCACAAAAAAGGCGGCGAGCAGAGCAGCGAGCTGGCGCTGGAGTCGGTGTCGCTGGCCCGAGAGCTGGCGCACGTCTATCACGCGCTCGTCGATGAGCTGGTGCGAATGACCGACGCTGGCATCGAAGAAACGTCGCTGCGCATTCACAAGCTGCTCGGGGAATCGGCCAAAGTTCGCGAGCAAGTGCTGTTCGATCCGGCGGGTGCGCTGGGGGAACGACTTCACGCATTTACCGTCGGTGGCGAGCGCGATCACAGCGAAGACTTGGTGGCCGACGAGGTGTTTGCCGAGACGATCGCAGAGATTCATCGTCTGGCGCTGCTGAGCGGTCAGATCAAAGAAGCGGTTGCCGTCGATATGCGTCGGCAAGATCGGGCGCAGAGCGATCAGCGTCGACAGCAAGTGGCGTGTGAGAGCGCGGGCTGGCTCGATGACTTTGGTAACGATCCGCAGCGGGCGCTCAAGGCCTGCATCAAAGCGCTGGGTCTGTGTAGCGAAGGCAGCGACGCGCAAGCCGAGATGCGTGGTCGTCTGTTCCGCATCGGTCAGAAGCTCGGGCTGCTCGCGTGGGACGAAGTGGTGCGCGCCGAGCGAGCGCTGGTGGCGAGTCAGCCGAAGCTGCTCCGTCAGAAGATGCTGTATCTTGCGTCGCTGTGGCAGCAAGGTGCGTCGGACTCGGTGCGAGCGGTCGATGCGGCGGGTCAAGCGCTGCGGATGACGTATTTCCCGGCAGGCGTTCCGACGAGCAGCAAGTCTGCGCAGCCTCTGTCAGAGCTTCTTACGCCGCAGCTTACGCCGGAGCTTGTCGCTGAGCAGCAGCACATTCGCAGCGTCATCGACGCAATCTTGCGCGCGGCACAAGGCGAAGCAGAGCCAGCGGCGAAGCTGGTGACGGTGCTCGACAACCTGGCCAATCAGCTGACGGAAGCGGGCGCACCGCAGTGGGCGGCCAAGGTGCTGATCGACGCTGCGCAGGCGGACGAAAAGCGCGGACGCTTCGGTCAGGCCGAGCGACGGTATCAAGAAGCGCTCAAGCAGAGCGATGTCGCCGACGAAGCGATGTCGGGTCTGGAGCGTGTGTATCGACAACAGCGACGGCTGGCGGATCTGGCGACGCTGCTCGAAAAGCGACGGGCGCTGCTCAGTGACTCGGCGCTGCTCAAGCTGCTCATCGAGCTTGCCGAGGTCTATCGCGAGATCAACAAGCATCAGCTGGCCTTGAACGCGCTTCAGCAAGCGGTGGCAATCGATGACAGCGACGCGGGACCGCACCTGTCGATGGCCAAGCTGTTCGAGGCGCAGAAGTCGTTTACGCGTGCGATTGAGTCGTATCGCAGCGGTGCGCAGCGCTCGCAGTCGGCGGTGGATTCGGCCAAGGCGCTGCTCGTGGCGGCGGATCTGCTGGAACGCAAGCTCAATGAGTCCGACGAAGCGCTGACGCTGTCGCTGCAAGCACTGCGCAAGACGCTGGCGGCGCAAGGTCAGCGTCTGCAAAGCGGAGAGACGATTCCCGTCGGAGATCCGCTGCGTGAACAGCGTGATGCTGCGTGGAATACCGTCGAGCGACTGCTCGGCAAGCTACAGCGTCAAGAAGAGATGGACGGGCTTGTGACGGAGCGACTGGCGGTGACAACCAGCGCGCTGTCCGACGAAAAAGAAGCGCTGCTGCGCCGTCAGTACGAGCTGATCAAGCAGAAGCTGCAAGCCCCGAGTGAATCGACGCCACGCGACGGGGAAGATCCGCAGTCACCATCGACGGCGCTGCGCGACAAGCTGCTGGGACTTCTCGAGGAACTCAGTCAGCTTCGACCCAGCGACGACGCACTGCTCGCGGAACAGCAAGCGCTGCTGCTCGGCAAAAATGAGCAAGCGAAGGCGCGCACCGTCGCAGCAAAGCGGCTTGCGCTGCTGGAAAAGACCGACGCGGACGCGACAAAGCGCAACGATCTAACGCTGCAAGTGGCTCGGCTGGATCTGGAGCTGGGACGATTTGCCGAGGCCGAAGCGGCGCTTGAGCGAATCCTTCATCAGACGCCAGGCTCGGCGGAAGCGATCAAAGCGCTGGTGGATCTGCATCAGCGAAGTGGCAATCACACCGGACTGGTCGCGGCACTTCAGCGTCTGTCGTCGCAGCAAAACGATCTGGAAGCAGCGGTGGCGGCGCTTCGTCAAGCGGCGCAGATTACGCTCGCGGCGCAAGAAGACACCGAGGGTGCGAAGCGACTGCTGCGTGATGCACTGACGCGGGTGGATGCAGCTCCGACGGTGACTCCGGCGCAAAAAGCGCTGGTTCGACGGGCGCTCGGGCAGGTGCTGGTGTCGCTGTTTGAGCTGGCGCAGCGGGAAGGCAACGTCGACGAAGCACAAGCGCTGGCACAGCGAGCGATTCACGAGGCGGATCTCGTCGGGAGTCGAGCCGCCGATCTGCAAGTTCACCTGGGACACAAGGCGCTGTCGGAAGGAAAGACCGACGAGGCGATTCGCTTCTACGACGCAGCACTGGCGGCTTCACCGGGACTTCTGGAACCAACGCTGTCGCTGCTCGATCTTCTGTCGTCGAGCACGGATCAGGCTCGGATTGATCAGCTGATCGAGTCCGCTCTGACGACAGCAGCGACGACGAACTCGCTGCTGCCGGACATTGAGCGCGCACGGCTGCTAAGAACCCAAGCGCGGGCGCGGCAAGCGCTGGGACATCTCGACGGAACGCTGACGGTGCTAAAAGAAGCCGAGCGGCTGATTCCGGGTACGCTGTCCGACAAGCTGTGGCTCGGAGAGACCGCGTTTGCGCAAGAAGACTTCGAGACGGCACTTTCACACCTGGGTGCGCTGACGAAGTACATCGAACAGCGAGACGCGCTGCCGACGCCACTGACGATCGAAAAGCTCGCGGACTCGCTGGATGCGGCGGGTCAAGCGGCGCTGGCACTCGGCAAGCTCGACGAGGCACGGACGCTGTGGCAGTCGGTCCTTCAGCTTGCGCCAGAGCATGTCTCGGCGACGAGTCACTATCTGGATCTGCTGCTGCTCGGCAAAGAGAGCGGCGATGCAGAGCAAGCGCTGACGATGCTGACGCAGCGAGCAAGCCAGGCTGCCAGCGTCGGACAAGTGCAAGCAGCTCGACGGGATTATCAGCGCGCGGCAACCTTGGCGTCGAGCCAGCTTGGGGAAAGCCTGCGGGCGCAAGGACTGCTGAAAGAAGCGCTCGCGCTGCTGCCGCCACTTGGGGAAGACAGCGACGACGCACTGCGTCATGAGTGGAGCACGCTGCTCGCATCGGTGTACGACAGCGCAGAGCAGCTTGGCGAGCTGTCCGACGCACGCGGTTATGCCGAGCGTCTGGCGGAGCTGGCCGAGACAAACAAAGGTCAGAGCGCGTGGCAAAGACGGGCGGCACAGTGCGCGCTCCGAGGCGGAGACAGTGCGGGAGCCAAAGCGCTGCTGCTTGCGGCGCTCGGGAAGACTCCGGCGCAGCTCGGTCTGATCGGTGAATATCTTGAGCTAGCCAGCGACGAAGAAGCGAGCGAAAAGCTGCCCCAGCTTTTGCACAATGCCAGCTCGACAGAGAGCAGCTCGACGACGCCGCGAGGACCGGAGTGGCAGACCCAGCTCAAGGATCTGTGGATTCGTTCCGCGACGATTCACGCCAAAGTGGGTGCGGGATCGCTGGCGGCTGAAGCGTACGAGCGTGCGCTGTCGGTGCTGCCGGATCTCGATCCGAACGAAGCGCTGGGTCTGCGACGAGCGGTGCTGGAAGTGCTGCCCGAAACCGAGCTGGATCGCGCACGCGGACACTTGCATGCGCTGCTCGCAAGCGCGCCCAAAGACATCGCGCTGCTTGGCAAGCTTCAGTCGGTGGAAGAGCGCGCAGGCAACAAAGGTGCGTCGTGGCGACTTCAGCAGCTGCTGCATCTATACGACGAAAGCCAGCCGGTTCCGCCCGCGCCGACGCTGCCACCCAAGGATGTCAAGCTCGACGATGCGGATCATGCGCGGCTCGCGGACGCAGATGCCCGAACCATCGCCGAGCTGCTGTCGGCGCTGTGGGAAGGTGTGTATGCGACCAAGGCTCCGACGCTGGATGCGCTGGGCGTGCAAGGAACCGATCGCTTGCAAGGCAATGAGTCTTCGCCCGACGAGCTGGCTCGAGCGTTTGCACTGACCAGTCGCGTGCTCGGCAATCAGCGCGCCGGTCTGTATCGTCCCGCAGGACACACGCTTCAGCAGCCTCGGCTGCTCGCAAAGCTTCCGACGGCGGTGATTGCGTCGCCGCAGCTTGGCAAGCGTCCCGTCGGAGAGCTGCTGTTCCTTTTGGCTCGCGCCGTCGAAGGTCTGCGTCCCGAATACATCCTGCCGCTGTCGATGCCCGCGTCGGAGCTGGTGAAGCTCGGTCAGCTTGCGGTCAAAGCGTTCGGGCCACAAAAGACGCCGAAGCTGCCCGACGATGTCTCGACGTGGAAGCGAGAGCTGCCCTATCGCGCCAGCAAGCGCCTGCAAGATCTGCTGCGTGATCAGACGGAGTTTGACTCGTCGGCAGCCAGCTATCGGGTCGCGATTCGCCGAGCCATTGCGCGCGCAGCGCTGCTTGTATCGGGCGATCTGCTGGCAGCGCGCAGCGTGCTGTTTGGTGTCGACGTACCAGCCTCGCAAGATCCAAGCACCGCGCAGAGCGGCTATTACCTGCGACTGGGCGAAGCCGAACTGTCAGCCCACGCCGAAGCAGAAGCCGATCTGGCCGATCTGTGCGCGTTTTTTATCGCTCCGCAAAACGCCGCGCTGTTTGACCGTCTGCATCCTCGCTAACGTCCCAAATCGACGCCGCTGTCCGCACGGTTGTGTATCCTCCTTGGCACACAGTAGCCAGGAAGTCACCCGTGCGTTTCCATCCAAAAACCAGCTCTCTGTCCGTGTTTTCTCGTCTGCTGCTTGGACTTGGTCTCAGCCTGCTCGTGTTCTCAGGCTGTCGCGAGCTAGACGAAACCGGCGCGCCAGTCCGCGATGCTGGCTCCGATCTCGCCACGATCAGCGACGGAAGCCTTCGCGATGGAAGCGCCAAAGACCAAGCCGCGAGCCCGGATCTGTCTTGGCCTGCGCCGATGCCACCGCCAGCCAGCTGTTATCAGCGCTCGTCGGGAGTCACCGGCATTCAAGTCGTGCTTCGCGTCGACCAGTACATCGGTGTAAAGACGGGCCGAAACGGTCCACACGAGATCGTCCACGGCACGATCATCAACACCCCATGGGTCTACAAGTCATCGATCGTCGACACCACCAACGTCGAGGTCGCGATGAACATCCAGACCGCCACCGACATGACCGGCTTGCCCAAAGAAATCCCGGTTCGCGCCGGGGAACAGATCGAGCTAGAAGGCGAATACATTCCCAAGGCAACCGCGAACGCAACGACTGCGCTCGGACCCGCCGCCGTCCTGCACTTCACCCATGAGCCGTGCGGCTACGCGGTCCTCGGTGGCGTGAAGTATCGCTAACCGTCGCGCCTCGTCGATTTCTACGGCACCGTATCCAGCCACGCCGACACCGCCATCAGCTCATCTTGCGTGAGTGCGCCCGCGCCTTTCGGAGGCATCGGCGACGGAGTCATCTCCACCACACGCTTGCGCATCGCGTCTTTGCGCGCCACCCACGACTTGTACGTCGACAGATCCATGTTGGCGCTGCCACCCGGCATGTGACACAGACTGCACAGCCTCGTGAACACCGGCTGCACCGTGTTCTTCCACTGATCTTCCGACGCACCACCGCCCGTGTCTTCGCCAAAGCGCTTGAGCGTTCCTTGCGACAGCACCCAGACATCGCCCGTCGACGAGCTGATCAGCTTGCCATCGGCAGGAATCATCCCCGCTTGCGCCCGTCGCACTTCCGCTTCGTCGAGCACCGCCAGCGTATCGCCGATCTGCACCCACACCACACCGCTTGATAGCACCAGCCCGCGAATCGGCGCATCCGACGATTCATACAGCTTCGCCAGCGAGCTTCCCGACTCTCGATACAGCGCGTTTTCCGTCGCCACCACCAGCCGTCCCGCCGTATCAATCAGCGTTCCGACCGGCGCGCTCACGTCAAAGCGAGACTGATCTCCGCTGCGTGCATCAAATGTTCGCACCGATCCATCGACGATGCCCGCCACCCGACCACTGCCACCGCTGATCTGGGAAAACGCCAGCGGATAGCGCGTCACCTTCGCACCGTCTGATACAGCCAGCTCCGCGCCCAGCGAAAACGCCGTTCTCGTCGTCGGATCGACAGCAACCACATCGCTCACATTGTCGAGATTGAGCCCATAACGATCCGACACGTCTTCCATCAGCGAGCGATCGCGCAGACGACGAACTTTGCCCGCTCCGTCGACGCCCATCAGCCAAGATCCCGCCAGGTTTCCCGCCGGAACCACCGTCGCGGACTTCCAGCTCTGAACCGCTGCGTCGGTGTACAGCGGCAGTCCGGCGGTAAACACCATCGCGCCCAGGCTCGAAAACACCACCGTGTCTTCGTTCAAGTCTGCGACGGCAAACACCGTTCCAGTGGACACCGACTTGGCGTTCCACTGCACGGTCTTTAGCTGAAGCGCCTGTTCGCCGAGCAGGGAATCAGACCCCGACTGGCAGGCGCCAAAGAGCAAGGCACAGACGGACAGCACTCGGGTCAGCTTTTTCATAGACACCATCATTTGCCGCCCGGCCAAGGTGCGTCAACCGACTTCACCGCACGTTCTCCGTCGACCAGCTAACTGCCGCCAGCGTCCCCGGATTTCGCTGCGGACCATTTACTACTTGTAAATGTCCATGATGTCTTCGAGCAGCTTTTTGCCCTGTGCGAACGGTCGCTGGAACGAGTTGCGACCGATGATCGATCCGTAGCCACCGCCATCGCGAATCGCTCGGATGTCTTCCAGAACCGCCTCGTCGCTGTCTTTGGTCTCACCGCCGGAAAAGATGATGATGCGTCGGCCATTGAACGTGCAGTTGACGACGTGACGAACCCGCTCGGTCAGCGTCGCACGCGCTGGCTTTTGCGCGTCATAGACCTTTTGCGCTTCGGCCTGCTCGATCCGATCCTTGGGCAGCTTCACCTTGATGATGTGCGATCCAAGCTGCGCCGCGATGTGCGCCGCATACGCCGCCACGTCGAGCGAAGTCTCGCCCTCTTTGGACAGGTTGGTGCCGCGCGGATAGCTCCACGTCACGACGACCAGACCCGCCGCTTTGGCTTCTTCGGTCAGATCGCGAAGCTGCCGATACATCTCGTTGCGCGACGACGAGCCCGGATAGATCGTAAAGCCAATGCCGACACAGCCGAGCCGCAGCGCTTCCTTCACCGATCCCGTCAGCGCCGAGCACGGCTCCAGCTTCGACAGCGAGTCACTATTGTTCAGCTTCAAGATGAGCGGAACCTGACCCGCGAACTTGGCCGCGCCCGCTTCCAAAAATCCAAGCGGAGCCGCGTACGCTGCACAGCCCGACTCGATTGCCAGCCGAAAGTGATACTCCGGGTCCATCGCATCCGGGTTCATTCCGAAGCTGCGATACGGGCCGTGCTCGAAGCCCTGATCGACCGGAAGGATCACCATCCGTCCCGTTCCCGCCAGGCGGCCATGCATCATCAGGCGCGCCAGGTTGGTCAAGGTTCCAGGGTTATCCGACGAATAGTACGAGAGGATCTGTTTTACACGCTCGGTAACAGCCAGGGTCATAAGGGACTCCTTTGGGTGCAAATCCGTAGGGACTGGTGCGCAGGCTCGTTAGAGAAAGCGCCGACGCGCGGAGAGCATGCCCCACAGGCCCTGTTTCTGACAAGGCTCGGCAAAAGGGGAAAACGGTTGCTGAAGCGGTGGGCTGTGTGGTAAGCGTCGGCGCGCGAGTGCCAAGGAGGAAGCGATCAGCGACAACAAACAGAGCATGTGGCTCCAGGCAGCCAGCCTGAGCTATCTCGGCATCTTCTTTGGCGTTTCTCTCGTCATCGGAGCAGCTGTTGGCTCTTTTCTTGATCGAAAATGGGGAACCCATCCGTACCTGATGATGGTCGGTGTTGTCCTCGGGATCGCGACCGGATTTAACGAACTGTGGCGACTTGCCAAGCGCTACCAGAAACAGCTGAAGCAGAAACCGTGAACCAGCCTTCCGTGACAGAGAGCCGTGGCGCTCACCTTCGGGCCATCGAGAAAATCTCCCTCGTGTTGGGAGTCCTGCTCGTTGTCGTCGCGATCGCAGGGTTTGCGCTCAAGATTCAGCTCTCGCTGTCGTATGGAGTCCTGCTGAGCCTGTTTAACGCGCGTGCGATTCGCTTCTTTGGCGATCGCTTGGCGCGGCTCAAGTCCGTCGGTCTGCTCGTCGTGCTGTTTCAGCTCAAGCTGTTCTTCATCGGCGCGCTGATTTACCTCGGCCTTACGCTGTTTTCTCTCGACGGAATCGGCCTGTGTGTCGGCCTGTCGATCCTGCCGCTCGCGATCGTCGTGCGAGCCGTACAGTGGGGAATGTCTGCTCCCAATTCCAATGGAGAAGTAGTGAGCAATGGGTGAGGAATCCACCTGGTTTGATTTTCTGCCTGGGCTGGCCAACCTGGTCGCTTGGGCGAAGCAGTATCTTGGACGTGAAGATCCGTCGCAGGGCTTCTTTTTCCAAGGCGGACCCTTCGTCGAGTCGCACTTCAACCTGACGCACGTCTTTTCGGCGCTGCTCGTCTTCGCGTTCGTTGCCTTCGGTGCGATGAGCTTTTCGTCGGCGATGCGCAAAGGCGGCGACGATGCGATTGTGCCGCCGCCGCAGTTTTCGCTGCGCAACCTCTTCGAGGTGCTGGGCGACGCGCTGTGGAACCTGACCCGCAACATCATGGGTGAGACCAACGGTCGCAAGTACCTGCCGCTCATCGGAACGCTCGCGTGCTTCATCTTCTTTAGCAACGTCCTGTCGCTGATTCCCGGCATGGTTCCACCGACGGCAACGCTGAAGACCAACGTCGCGCTGGCGCTGACCGTGTTCGTCATCACCCACGTCGAAGGCATCCGCGCGCAAGGCATCGTGTCGTACCTCAAGCACTTCGCGGGTCCGATCTGGTGGCTGGCGTGGATCATGATCCCGATCGAGATCATCGGTCACCTGGCTCGTCCGCTGTCGCTGTCGATGCGTCTGATGGGCAACATGGTGTCGGACCACAAGGTCGTCGGCGTCTTCTTCTTCTTGGTGCCGCTGCTTGTGCCGGTGCCGTTCCTGATCCTCGGAACCTTGGTCGCTGTCATCCAGACGCTGGTGTTCTGTCTGCTGTCGATGGTCTACATCAACATGGCGGTCACGACGCACGAACACGACGACCACGGCCACGAAGAACACGGCGAGCACGCTCACTCGCACTAACCAACGCCCGGCGCACGGCCGCCGCGGTTGACCCCGTTTCCGTACGCGGGAATGGGAAGATTGATTCACAAACGCAAGACCGTTACAGAAAACCAAACGCTGTTTTTTCAGGAGGAACTCGAAACATGACCACCAAGCTCTCCAAGTACATGCTCGCGGCGATGGCTGCGCTCGTGACCCTGATGGCTACTTCGGCTGCGTACGCTCAGGCGGCCTCGCCGGAAGTTGCCAAGGCGGAAAACTCCCGCTGGTACGCCATTGCTGCGGCGCTCGGCCTCGGCATTGCGGCATTCGGTGGCGCGCTCGGTCAGGGCCGCACCGCGACGGCAGCTCTCGACGGCATCGCCCGCAACCCCGGCGCGTCGGACAAGCTGTTCACCCCGATGATTCTCGGCCTCGCCCTCATCGAGTCGCTGGTCATCTACTCGCTGCTCATCGCCTTCCTGCTCTACGGAAAAGTCAGCTAAGCAGTTGCTTTGCCGTGACGGCCTTCGCCCTTCGCAAAGGCCGTAGCCCCGCTCTCCGTCTCTCCCGACAAAATCGTCTGCATTCCTAGCTCAAACTCTCGACGCAGTGCTTGCTGCATGGGCAGAGGCTCGTCAAGCTGAAGCAGCGTCGCCATGCGATCACTGCGCAGACAGCCCTGCGGCAGCCGCGCCAGCTCTTTGGCCAACAGCTCCGCGCTCTGACGAGCCATTCCCGTCGGAACCACGCGACTGACCAGCCCCATCGCCAGCGCCTCGCTCGCCGTCACCGCCCGCCCGGTCAGGATCAGATCGAGCGCCCGTCCGAGCCCAATGATCTGCGGCAAGCGAACCGTCCCACCGTCGATGAGCGGCACACCGAAGCGTCGACAAAACACGCCAAGCACCGCGCTTTCTTCCGCCACCCGCAGATCGCAAAAGCAGGCCAGCTCCAGACCTCCCGCGACGGCATAACCCGAAATCGCAGCGATCACCGGCTTCTGAAGTCGCATCCGAGTCGGCCCCATCGGACCGTCGCCCTCGACGCTGAGCTGATTGGGCTGACCTTGCGCCACCTGCTTGAGGTCCGCGCCCGCACAAAAGTGTCCTCCGTCGCCAAACAAGACGGCAACCCGTGCTTCGGGATCGCGATCAAAGTCAGAAAACGCCGCTGTCAGTGCCGTCGCTGTTTCACGATTGACCGCATTTCGTGCCTCGGGCCGACGAAGGATGATCGTCCACACCTGCGCTTGCTTTTCGACCAGTACCACGGGGATCTCCTCGCGAAAAAATGTCACCAATGAGCAGCTAACTACGCAACTTTCGTTTGGGGCTGCCGAACATCACAAGCCACCACTGGTTAGGAGTCCTGCATGTTCGCTTGTAGCTCAACGATTCGTGAATGCCTGTGCCTCACTCTGCACATCCAACGAGCAAGCCAGCCTCGGTCCGTGCGTCTACCTCACGTCGTGCTCCGTCCGCACCCGCTGCGACTGGCGCTGTTCGCACTGCTGCTTGGCGTTTCGTCGCTCATCCGTGTGGCCGTCGCGGCTCCCAGTCCAACCGATCGCAGCATCGAGCAAGCCGCGCTGGAAACCGCCGAGCTGACTTCGTCGCCCACACGATCGCTGCGTCTGCGACTGCACCTGGCCCAGCTTCTCCCGCAGCTTCGCGTGACGTTTGGCCGAGGCTGGCAGCTCACCACCAGTCGCGACTACCTGATCGATACACCGCAGACGGATAACGATCGGGTGAACTATGCGCTCAGTGCCAGCTGGGATCTGGCACGTCTGATTTCTCCTCACGGCGAGCTGTCACTGCTCAAAGAAGAACAGTCGCGAGCGCAGCTTCGTCACAGGCTCCTCGAGCGAGTGGCTCAGCTCAGCAGTGAGCGCTGCGTGCTGGCTCAGCGACCACGACCCCTATCACGCAGCGACGAGCAGCGACGGCTGACCGTTGAGGCAACGCTCTCAATCTTGACCGGCGGCAGAGTCTCGCTATCGACCCGTAGCGATGAATACTGTCCCGCATCACCCGAGAGACAGAGCAGCGCAGCCCCGACACAGGTGCGAACCGGCACACGACCGACTGCGAGCGAGGAAGAGTCCGTCGAGGACAGTCGTCCAAGCATCGATCCAGATCGCATCACCGACGAATAGCCAGGCTGACGGCTCGTGTGTTAGATCTCTGTGGCGATGATCGTGGGTGTTGGACTGGATCTATGCCTGATCTCTCGAATGGAACGGGCCCTGTCGCGCAGTGACGGACGCTTCGCCGCTCGCGTCTTCACCGACGGAGAGCGACAGTATTGCGACGGAAAAGCCAGTCCCAGTCAGCACTATGCTGCGCGCTTTGCCGCCAAAGAAGCGATCCTCAAAGCGCTGCACGTTCCCGACGGACTTAGCTGGCACGAACTGGAAGTCATCCAGGGATCCCACGGCGGTCCCGCGATCGCGCTACATGGCGCAGCGCGGCAAGCGGCGGAACGACTGGGCGTCAGCAAGCTTCATGTCTCGCTGACGCATCAAGGTGACTCCGCCAGCGCCGTCGTCATCGCCGAACGATGAGGAGACAAGCCCCGATGCTGCTACCTACCGCCGCGCAGATGCGCGCGCTCGACGAAGACACCATCTCTCAAGTCGGCATTTCCGGCGGTGTACTGATGGAAAGCGCAGGTCGCAGCGTCGTCGAAGTCCTGGTTTCACTCAACCGCAGTGGACGCCTGTTCTTCGATCGGGCTCGCTTTGTCATCGTCGCTGGCCCTGGCAACAACGGCGGCGACGGCATGGTCATCGCGCGCTACCTTCAAGAGCTGGGCCTTTCGTTCGAGCTATGGATCGTCGCGGATCGTGCACGCATCCGGGGCGATGCACTGCTTCACCTCGCTGCGGCGGAGCGAGCCGGTGTCACACCTCGATTCTGCGACGGAGCATCCGAAGAGCTGCGCACACGGCTTGCGTCCCTTTCGTCCGACGATGTCGTGATGGACGCACTGCTTGGCACCGGCTTACAGCGCAGCGTCACCGGCGGCTTGGCTTCGGTCATCCGTCACATAAATGCCAGCCGAGCCTGTACGATTGCCATCGATCTCCCGTCGGGACTCGATGCGGATCGTGGCATCCCAGTCGATGCGCCCAGCGATCCACTCATCGTGCAAGCGGACTTCACCGTCACGCTCGGCTTTCCCAAGATCGGTCTGGTTGGCTCCCCCGGCTTTCTGTTCGCTGGCGAAGTCTTCGTCGCTGACATTGGCATTTCCGCCGCACTCGGTCCGCGTCATCAGGTCTGTGCTCGGCTGCTCGATGCCTCCGCGCTGGCCAGGCTTGCCGCACCAAGATCTCCCGTCGGACACAAAGGCAGTCATGGTCACTTGATGATCGTGGCTGGCTCATCGGGAAAGGTCGGCGCCGCGCTGCTGGCCACCGAAGCAGCGCTTCACGTCGGAGTCGGACTGTGCACGCTGGCGCTGTCCGAAGATGCCGCCGACGGATCGCTGGGTAGTCGCTGTCCCGAAGCGATGACCCTGCCCTATCGGCTCGCAGCGACCCCCGATTCGCAGCTCCTGGAAGGTCTGGCAGGCAAGAGCGCGCTCGCAGTGGGACCGGGACTCGCACCGACCATGGAGACGAAAGCGCTCCTTCGGACACTCGTCGCGCACTGTGAGCAGCCGCTGCTGCTGGATGCCGAAGCACTGAATCAACTGGTCGATGACAAAGTGCTGCTGCGGACACGCGCACAGCATGGACGAGCGACGATCTTGACCCCGCATCCGGGCGAAGCGGCGCGACTGCTTCAGACGACATCTGCCGACGTTCAGCGGGATCGGGTCGGTGCGGTGCAAGCGCTGGCGGAACAGACAGGGGCGGTCGTGCTGCTCAAAGGTGCGCGAACGCTGATTGCGGAACCACCGAAGCACAACGAAACGACAGCGCCCCGGCTGGCAGTCGTTCCTACCGGCAATCCAGGGATGGGCTCGGGAGGAATGGGCGACGTCCTGACCGGAATGATTGGCGCGCTGCTGGCCGCAGGCTGGTCCGTGTTCGATGCGGCCTGTGCAGGTGCGTACTGGCATGGACTGGCCGGAGACGTGGCTGCATCACAGCGGGCAGCGGGCAGCATTGTGCTCGCTACGCAAGTCACTGCGGCGCTCGATCAAGCCAGAGAGTTGGCGGGAAAGGTCGCAAGCGGGCCCAGGCCGTGGCCGATTGTTCCGCTTGCGTGGATGCAGGGACGCGGGTAGCGCCCCGGCGAAGGCAGGTTAGCCGCGCTTGCGCTCGTACTCGAACGGGTTCGAGCGGCCTGCGGGATAGTCACGACGGTCTTGGCCAGTGTAGATCTGACGCGGACGGGCGATCTTCTGCTCGGAGTCGTCGAGCATTTCACACCACTGCGCCAGCCAGCCCGAAGTACGCGGAATCGCGAACAGCACCGGGAACATGTCGACGGGGAAGCCCATGGCCTGGTAGATGAGGCCCGAGTAGAAGTCGACGTTCGGGTAGAGCTTGCGCTTGACGAAGTAGTCGTCCTGCAGCGCGATGCGCTCCAGCTCGATGGCGATGTCGAGGAGCGGGTTGCGACCCGTGACTTCGAACACCTGCTCGGCGAGACGCTTGATGACCGTGGCGCGCGGATCGTAGTTTTTGTAGACCCGGTGACCGAAGCCCATCAGCTTCTTTTCGCCCTTGCCTTCCTTCACTTCCTTGACGAAGGCCGGGACGTTCGAGAGGCTGCCAATCTCGGCGAGCATGCGCAGAACCGCTTCGTTCGCACCACCGTGCAGCGGACCGTAGAGCGCCGCCGAAGCAGCCGCGACCGCCGAGTACGGATCAACCTGCGAGCTGCCCGTCGAGCGCATCACCGAGGTCGAGCAGTTCTGCTCGTGATCGGCGTGCAGGATGAACAGCACGTCGAGCGCGCGCTCGAGGATCGGGTTCGGCTTGTAGCGCGGCTCGCTCATCCGCTTCATCATCGCCAGGAAGTTACCGGCGAAGCTGAGCTGGTTGTCTGGATAGACAAACGGGAAGCCCTGGCTGTGACGATACGACCAAGCCGCAATCGTCGGAACCTTGGCAAGCAGCCGCACGACGTTGAGCATGCGGATCTTCTTGTCATAGACGTGCTTGGCTTCTGGATAGAACGTCGACAGCGCGCCGATCGTCGCCAGGAACATGCCCATCGGGTGCGCGTCGTAGCGGAAGCCCTCGATGACCGTCTTGACGTTTTCGTGGACGAAGGTGTGCGTCGTGATCTGCTCGATCCAGTTCGCCAGCTGCGTCTGATCCGGCAGCTCACCGTGGAACAGCAGGTACGCCACTTCGAGGTAGCTCGACGTCTCGGCCAGCTGCTCGATCGGGTAGCCACGGTAGCGCAGGATGCCCTTGTCGCCATCGATCAGGGTGATAGCCGACCGACAAGACGCAGTGTTGAGGTAAGCAGGATCGTAGCCCATCAGGCCGAAATCCTCGTCGCCCGCCTTGATTTGACGCAGGTCGACAGTGCGGATCGTTCCGTCGGTGATGGGAAGCTCGTAGTTCTTGCCGGTTCGGTTATCGGTGATGGTCAGCGTGTTCTTCGACATGGTCCCTCTTGAGGCTCAAAGGGCTGAAAACGGATGTTCGGGCCGCGCTGGCGGCGCCGGGCACAAGCAGCGTCACCTTGGGCTAGCCTGGCCAAAAAGCAATCGGCGGGCAGTCTAGCGAAAGGGCTCACGGTCGTCACTAATCTTGCGTCATCTTTTGCCACGAATCATCCGCTTTTGCGCACCGAGGACGAACCAGCATATGGCGCGCTCAGCTCTGTGGTTTTAGCGTTCGATGCCACCGCTGCGATCGCTGCGGCCAGCCATTCGATTACCACAGAATTGTTCTATGTAATGACGCGCCGCGCCAAGTAGTCGCTCGTGACCGCCGCTGGGCTTGCGAAAGCGCCGCACATGCACGATGTTTGCCCGACCGATGTCGAGCCTTGAACCTTCCCCGCCGTCCACGCTGTCGCCTCCGACTTCGCAGCCCAACTGGCTGTCTGCTCTGTCGCGACCCGGTCCCGCGCTGCTGCTGGTGCTGCTCTTTTCGACGCTGCTGCTGATTCCAGGGCTGAGCAGCTTCGGTCTGTGGGATCCGCATGAGGTGCGGCTTCTCGAAGGTGCGAGCGAGCCGATTCCCGCTGCGGAGCTGTGGAAGCCGTCGAGCGCGGTCAGGCCCAGGCTGCCGCTTCTACCGATCAAGCTGGGCCTAGCGTGGTTTGGCCCAGGAGAGCTGGGTGCGCGGCTGCCGATTGCGATGCTGGCCGTGCTGCTGCTGTCGACGCTGGTGCTGCACGGATCGATGCATCGACGGGTTCGCGCGTCGCTGCTGTCCGCGCTGGTGCTGGCGACGACGCCCATGCTGTTTCTGTCCGGTCGCCAAGCGAGCCTAAACCTGCTGCCGATGCTCGCGCAGCTTCTGTCGGTGACGGGACTGTTTGCGCTGTGCTGGCCTCGGCCAGATCGGAAAGCGATCGATGTGCCGGTCGGTGTGCTGCTGTCGATCTGCGGGCTGGGACTCGGGCTTCTGACGACAGGAAGCCTGATCGGGCTGGTGGTTCCGGCGCTGGCCTTGGCCGCTTCGCTGTTTCTGGCGCGTGGTCCCGTCGCGGGAGAGCTTCTTTCGTCGCTGATTGCGGGCTTTGGCCTGATCATGCCGGTTCGTCAGCTGCTGGTTGTCGCGCAGGTAAAGCCGTCGCTGGTGCTGATCGGTGCGGGCTGTTTGCTCGTCGTGGGACTCTGCGGAGCGCTGCTGAGCCGTCGTCCGCTGTGGCTGCTTCTATCGCTGCTCGGGGTCGGACTGTTTCCAGCGCTGCCGTCGAGCATCAATGGCTATTCGGGCCATCTCGCCGGGGCTCCACACTGGCCAGCGCATCGAGAGTTTCAGGCGGACTCGCTGCTCAAGACGATCGGCTTTGTGATGTTCCCGTGGGTGGCGCTCGTGCCGGTCGCGATCGCGCAGATTTTTTCAGATCCCGCGACGGAAAGCGCGTCTGAACCAGCGTCGAGCGATCCAGAAACTGAGCGTGCTCAGGTTCATTCCTTGGTCCTTGTGGCGTGGCTGGCCGTCGGGTATCTGCTGCACACGCTTCAGTCGGCGCTGGTGCAAGACGCACCGTTTGCCAGCCTGCCTGCGCTGGCACTTGTCGTCGGTGGCTACATGGATCGAGTGCTGGATGGTAAAAAGCCGTCGCTGGCTGCGCTGCTCAGCACCGGGCTGTTTGCGCTGTTCGTCGCACGCGACTTCTTCTTCGGTCCCGAGCAGTATCTGTCGGCTCAGCTCACCGAGACGCTGCGCTGGCCAGCCGTCCAGCCGGGCACCGATCAGCTGATTGGTCACGGCGGACAAATTCTGAGCACGCTCGGAATTGCGGTGGCGGCGCTGTTTGCGCTGGGGCTGTATCTGGGCCGATTGAAGTCGCTGATCCTGCCCGGTGCGGCGCTGGCGATGGCGCTGTTTACGATGCACGGGCTGGTTCCGGCGGTGACGCGGCATGTGTCGTATCGCGGCATCTACACCAAGTACGAAAAGCTCGGCGGTGGAGAGCTGGGTCTATACGGACTTCAGCGCTCGTCGGCGCGTATCTACGGACAGCACAGCGTCGAAATTCCGTCGCTCGAAGAGCTGTTTCAGTTCCTGAACAAGACGCCGGGCAAGCGCACCTTTGCGATCGTCGGAGCGAGCGAAGTGGCCGCGCTCGATGTTCACTCGTTTCAAAAGAACCTGCCGTACTACGTCGTCGACGATAGCAACAGCCAGTTTCTGCTTCTGTCGAACCAGCTGGGACCGGGCGAAAAGGATCTCAACCCGCTGCGTCGCTTTGTCACGACGGAGCCACCGAAGCCGCAGACGGAAACGCACATCTCGTTTGACGATCGCGTCGAGCTGATTGGCTACGACATCCCGACGGAAGTGCAGCGCGGCAGCGAGTTCGTGATTCGTCTGTACTTCAAGGTGCTCCAGCCGCTCGGTGGCAACTATCGGGTGTTTCTGCACTTCGACGGAACCGGCGCGCGCATCAACGGCGATCACATCCCACTCGGTGGCAAGTACCCGACCAACTACTGGACCAAAGGACAGTACATCACCGACGAGCATCGCATGAGCACCTCGCGCCTAAACCAAAGCGCCGGGTATTATCAGGTGTTTACTGGGATGTGGCCGGGCGGCGACGGGACACGACTGCGAGTCACCCAAGGACCGCACGAGCCGGACAACCGAGTCCGCCTATCGGCGATCAGGGTCAAGTGATGCAGGTTCAGTCGCTGGCAGAGATCGAGCTTCGAGACGCAATCCAACCGCTCAACCGCAGCGCACCGTCGAACTTTGGACCGGCGCTGCGCACGCCAGCGCTCATCCGCGAGCTGGTCGCACTGGGTGTCGTCGATGCGTCGCTGTCGAAGGTGCTCGTGCTTTCGGGCAAGGTGCTAGGCGGCTGTCTGGTCGAGCGGGTGCCCGGTGGTGGTCTTCTGTCGGCGCTGAGCATCGAGCCGCTGGCGCAGCAGCGTGGTGGTGGACGAGCGCTCCTCGAAGAAGTGATCAAAGCGGCGCAGATCGCCCAGCTTGCGCAGCTTCGGATCGAGGTGAGCGAAGGCGACACAGCGCAAGAGTCCCTGATCGGTGCGCTGCACTTTGTGCGCGTCGAGACCCTACATCGGCTGGCGCTACAGAAAGCACCGAATCGATCGCTGTTTCCGACGGAAGAGTTCGATCTTGTGGCGGAAGTTTCGATCGAAGAAGCGATCTCGCTGCTGTCGGCGCAGACCACTTGGCAGCCCACACCGTCGGCCCAGCCGGACATGATTCGGAAGCTGACGAAGCGACTGAGCGCGCTCACTTTGGTCCAATCGGATCGGCGCGCGACGCTGATCTTCGACAAAGAGCGAAAGCTGATCTGGACGCTCGGCGGAGACCCGACGCGGATGGCGCAGCTTGCGGTCTGTGTGGCTGCCAAGCATGGCGCGGCGTTTGTGGACTCGCTGCGCGACGAAGATCCGGCGATCTCCGCGCTTGTCGAGGCGGGCTTCACCAAGCTGGCCGTGCGCGCAGCCCATCAGTTGACGCTCGAAGGCTAGGAACGTCCGATGTCTTTTCGTGGATTTCGTACATCTTTCCGTCTGCTGGGGTCGCTGTGCGTGGCGCTGTGGGTGGTGCTGGCGACGCCGCGAATCGCGTTCGCCGACGCAGACACTGAGTCCGGTGAAGCCGATACGCCCCGTCGCGCCATCGAGCGATTTTTGGGTCAAACGGCTGCCGGTCGCTATGCCGAAGCCGCCGAAGATCTAGAGATTTATCCGCATGAGCCCGTCGATCGGCAGCGACTCGCGAAGCTGCTCGGCGCGGTGATCGATCGTCGTCTGTCGGCAGATCCAGCGTGGCTGAATCAAGTCTCGGATGCACCGACGGGAGACACCAAAGACGGGATCGCGCCGGATCAGGACGAAGTCGGACGCATTCCAGCGACGCCAATTGCCGAGCCGGTTCGCATGCGTCGCGTCTACGTGCGTGAGCGAGGGGAACATCGCTGGCTGTTTTCCCACAAGACGGTGCAGCGCGTGCCGGGCTGGTATCAGCGTCTCGACGACGTGTGGCTGCGCGAGCACCTGCCCGACCGACTGCTGCGCAAAGGGCCCAAGGGCTTTGTGTGGTGGGAGTGGCTGGCGCTGCCGGTAGTGCTGGGTGCAAGCGGAGTCGTCGCGTGGCTGCTCACGCTGCTGCTGGAGATCCTGATTCGTCCGCTGCTTCGTCGCAGCACGACGCGCTGGGATGAGCTGCTGGTGAGGCGCCTGCGTCGTCCGGTGCGAGTGCTGCTGGCGGTGATGCTGTGGGGTCTGGCGATGCCGTATGTGCTGATCACCGGCTCGGCGGAGCGGATCGTCACAAACTTTGCGCGCGTCGGGTTTCTGCTCGGGCTGTTCTTCTGCATCTGGCGCTGCGTCGCGGTGAGCGTGCAGCTGATTCGAGAGTCCGAGTGGATGAAGGCGCATCCGTCGGCGATGGCGGTGATTCCGCTTGGCTACCGGCTGGCAGAGATCACCGTCGCTGCACTCGCGGTGGTGACGACGCTGCAAGAGCTGGGCTATCCCGTCACCAGCCTGGTCGCCGGTCTGGGAATCGGCGGCTTGGCGGTGGCACTGGCGGCCCAAAAGACCGTCGAGCACGTCTTTGGCGGTGTGATGCTCAGCGTCGATCAGCCGATGCGCGTCGGAGACCTTGTGCGCGTCGATGATGTGATCGGCAACGTCGAGCAGATTGGCCTGCGCTCGACCTCGATTCGGACGATCGATCGATCGCTGGTGACGATTCCGAACGGCAAGCTCGCCGACATGAAGATCGAGTGCATGCAAGCGCGCGATCACCTGCGGCTGTTTTTTCAGCTCGGCATCACGTACGACGCGAGCGTGGAGCTGCTCGAAAAGCTACGCGACGCGCTGTCGGTCTACGTCAAAGGTCATCCCAAGATCTGGTCCGAGCTGCCGGTGCGCGTTCACCTGACCGGCTTTGGCGAATCGGCGCTGACGCTCGAGATCATGGCGTGGTTTGATGAAAGTGACTGGGATCGTTTTTTGGAAATCCGTCACGGCGTGATGCTGCAAGTGATTCGGATCATCGAGCAGCACGGCGCACGGATCGCGTTTCCGACCCGCACGCTTCACCTCGTGTCGTCCGCAAAAAACTGAGCAGGTTCAGTCTGTTCTACGCGAGACGCTCGCGAAGGTCGCGTCGCACTTCCAGGTTGTCGATGAGCCGCGTCGATCCCAAGTGAGCCGCCGCCAAGATCACCAAGTCTTGGCAGGTTTCCGATGGTGGCTGAAGATCGTGCTGCCGACGCACTCGCACGTAGTCGGGTCGCCAGCCGTGAGCAATCAGCGTCGCCAGTGACTCTTGTTCCAGCGTGCCCGGATCGCGAGATCCCGTGCGAAGCTGCGCGGCCAGCGACTGAAGCGTCTGATACAGCCGAGGCGCTTCCGCTCGCTCGCTCGTCGACAGATAGCCATTTCGCGACGACAAGGCCAGCCCATCTTCAGCGCGCGCCGTCTCACCCGCGACGATCTCAACCGGCAGCGCAAGCTGACGCACCATGTGACGGATCACCTGAAGCTGCTGATAGTCCTTTTTGCCAAAGACCGCGAAGTCGGGTCCGACGATGTGAAACAGCTTGCTGACGACGGTGGCAACGCCGCGAAAGAAGCCGACGCGAAACTCGCCTTCGTGCAGCGAGCCAAGCGGACCGGGATCGACAACGCAGGTCTGTGGCTCGGGATACAGCTCGGTTTCCGTCGGACAAAATACAAAGTCGACCCCCGCCGTCGCCATCAGCTCACAGTCGCGCGCAAGCGTTCGCGGATAGCGATCGAAGTCTTCGTGCGGCGCAAACTGAAGGCGATTGACGAACACGCTGGCGACGACACAGTCGGCTCTCTGTCGCGCCGTCCGCATGAGCTGAATGTGTCCGTCGTGCAGGTTTCCCATCGTCGGGACAAAGCCAATCGTGCCTCGGCCTCGCAGCGCGTGACGAAGCTCCGACTGCGTTGGACAGAGCGTGGGCATCTTCGGTGTAAGAGCGGTCTGCGTCATGGGCTGCTCACGGAGGCGGAGTCGGGATCGGTCTGCGATCGCACGGGCTCACTGCGACGATCGGCACTGTGGGATGGCGTCTGTAAGTACAGCACGAACTCTTCGTTGCCAGCGGGACCGCGAATCGGCGACGGAACGACACCGAGCACACGACAGCCCAGCTGCTCTGCCGAGCGCATACAGCGTGCGATGGCTTGCTCGCGCAGCGCCGGATCACGCACCACACCGCCTTTGCCGACCTGACCTTTGTCGACCTCGAACTGCGGCTTGACCAGCGTCAGGATCGGACTGTTCGGCGCGAGCAGCGAAACCATCGTCGGCAAAAGCAGCGTCTGCGAGATAAACGACGCATCACACGTCGCCAGATCGGGCACAAACGGCAGGCTGGCTGGTTCCAGATAGCGCGCGTTGCAGCGATCGAGCACGGTGACACGCGGATCTTGGCGCAGCTTGTAGGCGAGCTGTCCGTAGCCGACATCGACGGCAATCACCCGCGCCGCACCAGCCTGTAGCAGACAGTCGGTAAAGCCGCCGGTCGATGCACCAATGTCGATGGCGCTTCGATCGTGGACATCGACGGAAAAGTAGCTGAGCGCATGCGACAGCTTCAGTCCGCCGCGCGAAACAAACGGCAGCGGATCTCCTTTGAGCGTCACGTCCGCAGCGTCGGCGACTTTTTGACCGGCTTTGGTGACGGCGTGGCCATCGACCAGCACCGAACCGGCCATGATCAGCGCTTGGGCTTTTTGACGACTTTCACACAGTCCGTCGCGCAGCACTCGCTCGTCGAGACGACAGGCTCCCAATTGAGTCACGCGTAAGTCCTTTCGTGGGGCAGCAAGGTCTTGGTAGACTGCCGCCACCATGATGAATTTTCTAGCCTCTTACTCACGGACTCACTACGCGGGCGAGCTGCGCAAAAGCCACGTCGGACAGCAAGTCGTTCTCCTCGGCTGGGTGCAAGGACGCCGCGACTTGGGAGGCCGCATCTTCATCGATCTGCGGGATCGCTCGGGCCTCAGCCAGCTGGTGTTTGGACCGGATCTTGGCACCGAAGCACACACCGAAGCGGACGCGCTGCGCAGCGAGTTTTGCATCGGCATCGTCGGCACCGTGAAGCTGCGAACCGACTCGGGAGGCCAGGCCAACCCAAACCTTCCGTCGGGTGAAATCGAAGTGGAGTGCAGCGTGCTCCACATCTTTTCCAAAGCAGACACGCCGCCGTTTCAGATCGAAGACGATGTCGAGACGCGCGAAGAAGTGCGGCTCAAGTATCGCTATCTGGATCTGCGCAGGCCGAAGCTTCAGAAAAACTTCCAGCTGCGCAGCACGCTGTATCGAGCGACGCGCGACTACTTTCACAGTAACGGCTTTTGGGAGTTCGAGACGCCGTTCATGGTGAAGTACACGCCGGGCGGAGCGCGCAACTTCCTGGTTCCCTCGCGGCTCAATGCGGGCAAGTTCTATGCGCTCGCGGAGTCGCCGCAGATCTTCAAGCAGCTGTTCATGGTCGCGGGCATGGATCGCTACTTTCAGATCGTGCGCTGCTTCCGCGACGAAGATCTTCGTCAAGATCGGCAGCCGGAGTTTACGCAGATCGACGTCGAGATGTCGTTTGTGACGGAAGAAGGCATCCAGACGATGATGGAAGGTCTGGTTGCGCAGATCTGGAAGGACACGATCGGCTACGACGTGCCGCGACCGTTCCAGCGCATGCCGTACAAGGAAGCGATGGGCTCGTACGGCGAAGACAAGCCGGATCTGCGCAATCCGCTCAAGCTGCACGACATCACGCAGCTGGTGAAAGCGCACGACGGTGGCGGAGTGCCTCTGTTCAAGAGCACGGTCGATTCCGGTGGCATTGTGAAGCTGCTGCGAATTCCGGGCGAAGCGGCGCAGAAGCTGTCAGGAACCGAGACGCGCAAGCTGGAAGACTCGGTGAAGGGACTCGGAGCCAAGGGTCTGGGAACCGCGCGCCTCGAACCAACCGCAGCGACGGGAGTTTCTGCCGCCTGGACGCAGAGTCCGTTTGCCAAGACGCTCTCTTCGACGCTGCGAGAAGCCATCGCGCTCGAAATCGGCGCGACGCCGGGCGATCTGCTGCTGTTCCAGTTCGGGAGTCCGAAGCTGTGTAACACCGTGCTCGCGTCGCTGCGTCAGCAGATGGGCAAGCGCCTGGAGCTGATCTCGCCGGGCTGGCGCTTTCTGTGGGTCACCGACTTTCCGATGTTCGAGCTGGCGGAAGGTGACAAGTGGGTCGCAGCGCACCATCCGTTTACGTCGCCCAAGCCCGAGCATGTCGAGCTGCTCGGCAAGGACAACGGAGCCGTGCTCGCGCGCGCCTACGACCTCGTGCTAAACGGCAACGAGATCGCGGGCGGATCGATCCGAATCCATCAGCGCGACGTGCAAGCGAAGGTGTTTGCGGCGCTCGGACTGACGGACGAAGACTTCCGCGCCAAGTTCGGATTCCTTCTCGATGCGTTCAAGTACGGACCGCCGCCGCACGGAGGCATTGCCTTTGGTGTCGATCGCTTGGCGATGCTGCTCACCGGAGCGGAGTCTCTGCGTGATGTCATCGCGTTCCCCAAGACGCAGCACGGAACCGATCTGATGAGCGACTGTCCGACGGAAGTATCGAACAAGCAGCTTGAAGATCTGTTCATTCGCCTCGCGCCGCGCGTGTCCTAACCGAAGGCCGGGATGCGCTGTCTCGGCCCGCGCGATCGTCCCTTCTTCTTTCCTTCACGCCCAAGGAATCTGATCATGACCACCGAACAACCGACGCAAGACAACAAGCTGATCTGGGCTGGACGAATTCTGTCCGCGCTTCCGGTGTTCGCACTGCTGGGAAGTGGTGTGATGAAGATCTCGCAGAGCCCGCAAGTGCTCGAAGGATTCGCCAAGTTCGGATATCAGCCCAGTCAGATTGCGCCGATCGGTGTGCTCGAGATCCTCTGTACGATCGTCTATCTGATTCCGCAGACCTCGGTGCTGGGCGCGATTCTTTTGACCGGATATCTTGGCGGAGCGACGGCAACTCACGTTCGCATCAGCGACGCATTCCTCGCGCCAGTCCTCATCGGCATGATGGTCTGGGGCGGCCTGTTCCTTCGCGATCCGCGCATCCGCGCGCTGATTCCGCTGCGTCGCTAAGCGATTCCCTTCCGACTCCCTTCCGACTCCCTTCCGACTCCCTTTCGATTCCCTTTCGCG
>ERZ724514.85-NODE-85-length-37138-cov-6.197422_pt1 | contig 37138 bp, 26 predicted proteins | sample MGYA00376047_ERZ724514 | MGnify/ENA primary metagenome ERZ724514 (study PRJEB28724, sample SAMN07190883) | activated sludge metagenome | isolation source: activated sludge of sewage treatment plant in Hong Hong | place: Hong Kong | collected 2016-03-17 ...
TTGCGCATGCGCAGCCTAAATCGGGCCATGGTCTTATTAAGTTACCGCCGATTGGCCACTCCTCACAAGAGGACTGTGTCAGTCGGACGGACGGGCTGCGGGTGGGTCGCTGTGGGACGGTAAACCTTGGCTGCCTGGGTCCACTCACTTGCGGTACGGAAAAGCCTGGGGTTGAGCGGTTCGGGCTTGATCTCCGACGGGCATCCGTTGTACGAGAAGCATCGTTCGTATGAGAGCTTGTTATGCACGACCCGCATGACCCTTCGTTGACACCGTCTACTCAGCCATCGACCAAGCCTGCCACCGAGTCCGCTCAGCCGACGCCGACCTGGAACGTCCAGATCGACCGCGCTGCGGTGATTGCGGCGGAGCTAAGCCTGCGACCCCAGCAGGTTGAACGAACGCTCGCACTTCTCGATGAAGGTGCGACGCTGCCGTTCATTGCTCGCTACCGTAAGGAAGCCACGGACGGCCTAGGTGAAGTCGAAATCTTGACGATTTCCGAGCGTGGCGCGTATCTCACCGAGCTGGTGACGCGCAAAGCTGCGGTTCTCACCGAGATTCACAAGCAGGGCAAGCTGACCGACCTGCTCAAGCAGCGGATTGTAAAGACGCTGTCGCGCACGGAACTGGAAGACTTGTACCTGCCGTTTAAGCCGAAGCGGCGAACCCGGGCGACGATTGCTCGCGAGCGAGGCCTGGAGCCGCTGGCGCAGCTGATTTGGTCGCAGCCGGACTCGGCTCCGTCGCTTGATGAGCTGGCTGCACCGTATATCAATGCGGAAAACAGCCTGCCCGACACCGCATCGGTGCTTGCTGGCGCGCGCGATATCGTCGCAGAGCAGATCTCCGACGATGCAGGTGTTCGTGCCGCGCTGCGAACCTTTGCGATTGAGACGGGAACGCTCAAGTCTCGGCTGATCAAGCGCAAGGAAGAAGGCGACGAAGCGCCCGAGCCTGGCAACGAGCGCGCTCCTGGCGAAGTCAAAGCGCAGCCGAAGACGGACAAAAAGGACGATCCGGCGCTGAAGTTTTCCGACTACTTCGAGTACGAGGAAAGCGCCAAGACGATTCCGTCGCACCGAATGCTGGCGCTGCGTCGTGGTGAAAAAGAAGGCGTGCTGCGCGTTACGCTCGAACTCGATGGAGACAAAGCGAGCGGCGTGATCAGCCAGCAGGTGGTACGCAGTCTGACGAGTCCGCTAAAAGCGCAGCTTCGGCTGGCGCTTGAAGACTCGTGGGATCGGCTGCTCAAGCCTGCGGTGGAAGTCGATGTGCGTCTGGCGCTGCGTGAGCGGGCCGATGCCGAGGCGATTCGCGTCTTTGCGGAAAACCTTCGTCACTTGCTGCTTCAGGCCCCGCTCGGTGGAAAGCGGGTGCTGGCGCTCGATCCGGGCTATCGAACGGGCTGTAAGCTCGCGGTGGTCGATGGAAAAGGCGATCTGCTGGCCCACGACGTGATCTTCGCCACGATGAGCGAGTCGCGACGGATCGAAGCGGCAGAGCGTCTGGACGATCTAGCGCGCGAGCACAAAGTCGAAGCGATCGCGATTGGCAACGGCACCGCGAGTCGAGAAACCGAAGGCTTTGTGCGAAAGCTCGCAGCGGCGGGCAAGCTTCCCGGTATCAAGATCATCGTCGTCAGTGAAGCCGGTGCTTCGGTCTATTCGACGAGCGAGATTGGTCGCCAAGAGTTTCCGACGCACGATCCGACGGTGCGCAGTGCGGCCTCGATTGGTCGACGACTGCAAGATCCGCTGGCCGAGCTTGTGAAGATCGAGCCAAAGTCGATTGGCGTCGGTCAGTATCAGCATGATGTGCATCAGCCGACGCTCAAAAAGCAGCTCGATCAGGTGGTCGAGTCGTGCGTGAACAACGTCGGTGTCGATGTGAACACTGCGTCGCCGAAGCTGCTTCAGTACGTGGCCGGTGTGGGTGAGACGCTGGCGCAGAACATTGCGAACTATCGCAGCCAGCACGGACCGTTTCATTCGCGTCGTCAGCTGCTTGAAGTGCCGCGCATGGGTCCGAAGGCGTTTGAGCAGGCCGCAGGCTTTTTGCGGATTCGTGAAAATCCCGAAAGTCCGCTCGATTCGTCGGCAGTTCACCCCGAAAGCTACGATGTCGTCGAGCGCATGGCGCAAGATCTGGGCGTCTCGGTGCGTGAGCTTGTGGGCAACAGTGAGCTCATCCAAAACGTTCAGATCACGCGCTACATTGACGAGCGACGTGGTGAACCGACGCTGCGCGACATCTTGGCCGAGCTGGAAAAGCCGGGTCGCGATCCTCGTCAAGAGTTCGAGGAAGTCGGCTTCAATCCCGACGTCACCGAAGTCTCGCACCTCAAAGAGGGCATGATCCTAAACGGCGTCGTCACCAACGTGACCAACTTCGGCGCGTTCGTCGATGTCGGTGTGCATCAAGACGGCTTGGTTCACATCTCGGAGCTGTCGCATCGGTTCATCAAAGATCCGGCGGAAGCGGTGAAGGTGGGCGATCGCGTCAAGGTGAAGGTGCTCAAGGTCGAGCTGGATCGGATGCGAATCGGACTGACGATCAAAGGTGCCAGCGAGCCGCCGAAGGCCGAGCCGGGGGATGCGCGTCGTGGGCCTCGTCCGGTGGAATCGACGGGACAGCGTCCACCCGAGCGTCGCCGTGAAGAAGGTGGCGAGCGTCGGCGAGAAGAGAGCGGCGATCGTCGTCGTCCAGATCAGCGACCGTCGGCTCCGAGTCAGGCGGGATCAGCTCGTCCGGCATCCGATGCGCGTCCGCCTCGGCGTGAAGAGTCTGATCGAGGCCGTCCGCCCGCGCGCGATTCAAAGCCCGCCCCGTCGTCCGCGCCGCTCAAGAACTCGCCGTTTAACACCATTCGCGGCCTGAACTTGGTGCTCAAGAAGTAGGTCGAGGCGGCAGCTCGCCGCCGTCGGTCACTTGCCCTTTTGCGCCAGGTTCATCGTCAGCGCAATCAAGTCTTCAATCACAAGCTGAGGCACCGTCAGGCTCATGACTCGCGTCAGGCCCTGCGGTCCGATTTGACCCGCTCGCGTTGTGTAGGTCAGCGGCACTTCTCCGTGATGTGGAATCACACTGAGCAGCGACGCACCAGACCGCTCTGGCTCGGCGGTCTTGCCCATCACACCACGCTTGTCTGCCGCTCGCAGCACCGAGTCAATCGTACCAACCCAGCCCGCCAGCGTCGTGAAGCCGCCACCTTGGCTGGATGGTTCCTGAAGCGGCGCGATGCCACTTCGCTGCGCCAGCGTCTCGGCTGCGGGCAGGCTTGCTTGCTTCTGGAGCTTTTGGATCAGCAGGTTTTTGTCTCCACCGAACGCGTTCCAGGTTCGACCACCGATCGGAGCCGCCACGAAGTACAGGCTAAACGGACCGTGCTTCTGTCCTTTGCCAGACTTATCGAACTGACTGCTCAGCCCTGACAGATCCAGCGACAGAAACATCCCAGTTGCCTGCGGTCCAAGCTGCTTGGTGACGTTTTCCGCGCGCAGCACCGGCATGGGCGTCTTGATGCCCGCCGTCTTCCACTTTTTACGCAGATACGCGGCGATGCCCGGACGATTACAGACCTGCGTCAGGCCTCGGATAAAGGCTGCCGATTCATCGGGCTTTCCATCGCTGCGTTCCGAGGTCGACAGGTAATAGTGACTGCCCAGCATCGCCGTCAGCGGATCGTGTCCCGACTGCGGCTTATCGACCGAGCCTTCACCGAGCACCGTCGTCATCACTCCGTCCCATTTGGGCACTTTCTGAAACAGATCGCGCACGGCGACGCGATCGGGCTCTGGCAGGCCATCGTGCTGCAAAAACGCATCAAGCAGCGGAAGCAGCGCCGCCAGCACCTGAAACCCGAGCTTCGGATCCGTCGTGTGATACGACGCGGACACCACATCCTTGGGCAGCGTAAAGAACACGGGCGGCGGACCGCTCATCTTGCGCGCCGCCGAGTCCGCATCGGTCTTTGCCCAGGCCGACTGCGTTCCCGTCATTTTGTAGCCAAGCGAGAGCTGAACCTGCTCGGGACGAATCGCCAGGTCCAGCGCGAGCAGCGACAGGTCTTTGCTGAGCAGGGACACTTCACCGACGAGACCTTTGATCGCATCGGTGGCCGCTCGATCGAACTGCGGGTTTCCAATCGACAGGCGCTGCGGCAGCATCATCGTTCCTGCGTCGAGAACCTGCTGCCACTGCGTCGAGTACACCGACAGAACTCCGGCGACCGACAGCTCTGCGTACAGATCTTTGCCTTGCGCAGCCGGAACATTCAGCGATTGCAGCGACGGCTGGAGCAGATCTCGATCGTGATCGTTGTCGGCGCAGACCACTTTACCCGGCCCGGTGTTTCCGCTGAGCAGACAGGGCATCGACACGCTCTTCCCGAGCGGAATCCCGATGACCGTCTGATTGCCGCGATTTTCACCAAGCAGTCCATGCGCTTTCGCGATTCGTCGCGTCTCTTCGGCGCTGCTGACTTGAAATGAAACCGCCCACGGAGGTGCTCCTCGACGAGCCGTGTCCGATTCCAGCGCGAACACCACGTCCACTGGCGCACCAAGCTGAATCACCTTCGCAAAGTCGCCCATCGTCTGCTGCATCGTGTCCGCGAGTGGCAGCGGAAACGGCACATAGCCCGACAGCGTCTTGAGCGACTGCGCGACGTTCGATAGCCTCACCGTCGCAAAGATCGTCGGTCGCGCACTTGCGAGCTTGGACACAGGCTGCGGTGGTGGCGCTACATCAGCGACGGCATTGGGAGACTGCGCGAGGCCCAGACCAGCCAGTGCCAGCGCGAAAAATCGGGTGTTACGCATCCCGGTATCTTCGCATGGAACGTTGGCGTCGGCACGGTCCGGCAATGTCAGACCCAAGTGGTAACTGGGCACGTATCGCCGTACCGGCACGGCATGTATCATCCTGACTTTCGTTGAGTCCGGTTTTGCAAGAAGGAGCTTTGAAAGCCATGAAGTTTACGTTTCGTACCTGGGAGAGCCCGTCGCAGGTTCTCTCGGAAAAAGCTGATGCAGTTGTGATTCCTGTGCTCGATGCCGATGTGGGTGTTGATCCTGTGCTCGGTGCGATCGATGGCCAGCTCAGCGGGTATTTGCGACAAGCGATCAGCGACGAACAGTTTGCGGCGAAAGCGACGCAGAGCCTGTCGTTTCACACGCAGGGCAAGCTGGGGGCGACTCGTCTGACACTGCTCGGAGCGAGCAAGCCGACGGGCGTTGTGCAGTCGGATGTGAAGCTCTGGACGGCGCGAGCGATTCGCAGCCTGCCCAGCACCGCCAAAGTGCTGACGCTGTGTCTTCGCGGCGTCTCAGCGGCTGACTCCGCTGCAGCTGGTCAGTCGGTTGCCGAAGGTGCGCGGCTTGTGACCTATCAGTTCGATAAGTACATGTCGGGCGATCGCAAAAAGCGCAGCGCGCTCGAAGAAGTGATTGTGCTGCTTCCTCCCGAAGCATCGACGGAGGCTGCAGCGGCAGGTGCCCAGCGTGGGCAGATCATCGCCGATGGTGTCTGTCTGACGCGCGATCTCGTCAACGAACAGCCCACGGAGATGTGTCCGCGCCGGCTGGCCGAAGTGGCAACCGATCTGGCGCAGCGACTGGGCCTTGGCTGTACTGTGCTCGGCGTCAAAGAGTGCGAAGCGCTGGGGATGGGCATGTTCCTCGGTGTAGGTCGTGGTTCCGTCGAAGAGCCGCGCTTCATTCACCTGACCTACAAGCCGGCGACGACACCGCGCAAGAAAGTCGCGCTGATTGGCAAGTCGGTGACGTTTGACTCAGGCGGACTGTCGATCAAGACCACCGAGGGCATGCTGTGGATGAAGATGGACATGGGCGGTGGCGCGGCGGTGCTGGGCGCAATCTCGGCCCTGGCGCAGCTTCAGTGTCCCGACGAAGTTCACGTCCTGTTGGCAGCGGCGGAAAACATGCCGTCGGGCAATTCCTACAAGCTCGGCGATGTGCTGCGTGGCATGAGCGGCAAGACGGTGGAGATCAACAACACCGATGCGGAAGGTCGACTCACGCTGGCGGATGCGATGACCTATGCCGTCGATAAGCTGGGTGTGGATGAGATCATCGATCTTGCGACGCTGACCGGAAGTTCGATGGTCGCGCTCGGTAGTACGACGGCTGCGCTGTTTTCGAATAACGACTCGCTGGCGACGCGGATCATCGATGCGTCAACGAAGACGGGCGACGATCTGTGGCGGATGCCACTGCGTGATCGGCTGTTTGACTCGCTCAAGAGCGACATCGCGGACATGAAGAACTCAGGCGACCGCTACGGTGGTTCGATCAGTGCGGCGCTGTTCCTTCGCGAGTTCATCGGCGACAAGGTCTGGGCGCACATTGATATGGCCGGCCCAGTTCACGCCGAAAAAGACGTCGGATACACACCCAAGGGAGCCAGTGGCTACGGCGCTGCGCTCTTGGTTGAGCTGCTCGCGCCACGCCAGTAAGCAACAGAGCGCTGCAACTGGCGGCGCTTGCTCAAGTCTGAGAAGACTTGAAATTTTCCCCCCGGAAAACTTCTGAGCCACTGCTGGGACTTGAACCCAGGACCTACGGTTTACGAAACCGTTGCTCTACCGCTGAGCTACAGTGGCAAAAACGAGTGGAAGTCTACTTAGCTTCTCATCCTGCGGCAAGACAGAAAAACGACTAGGCGTGCTTTTTTCGGGCACTGCGCTCGCTCTTGGGGGAGACATGCTGGCTGATGCGCCCGGTTGACTTGGTCCGCATGCGATCTTTTCCGTTCTTCTTCGTCACAGGCGGCTTGGGCGGAGGCTTTTTAAAGAACGAAGTCGCCGTCTCATCGATGGACTCTGAGCGTCGATCCACACCCGGATCAAACTGGCGTAGGTAGGCACAGCGCGGCTCTTCCACCGTCGGTGTTACCTTGTGATCGTTCCAGAGCTGCTCTTCCAAGTGCTTGTAGTTTGCGTAGCTCTCGACGAAAAAGTCGATTTCTCGGCGACGGATGCCGCCGCCGGTGTCGTCGGCTCTGACGCAGCCATCATGGAGCGTTCCGTCGGGAAGCTTCATTCCGCGCAGCTCAGGCATATACAGAGGCGTTCCGAGCGGCACCCAGCGAGGATCGACCGCTACCGACCGAAACGGCAGAAGCGCGCGCTGCTGACCACCTTTGCCAAACGGATGCGACTGCGGATCGAGCGTCTGGTAGCAGGTTCCAATTCCGTAGGCGCAGCGTCCGTCGTAGTTGATGAGCCGTCCGTCGCGCAGCACACCGGAGCCTTCGAGCCGTAGCTCGAACACGAACGCACGCGGGAACCGGCCAATCGGGAAGCCTTGGCGCGTGTAGATTTCGATCTCGTAGGGTTCGTTGGCGTATTCAGACTCGTAGGCCAGCCAGTAATAGGTCAGCTTGTACGTACCTTGCTCACCGAGCGGATAGCCGCAGCATCCCTTTTCTTTTCCCGTCGGTGCGAGCTTGGCAAACACGCTGTGCGGCTGCTTGCTGCTCCCTTCGTCGTCCACCGGTACACTGCGTAGGCGATCCGAGCCAAGTACCGACAGCACCGACATGGGCAGCGCGCTGCCGGCAACCAGGCCGCTCACTGCCGATAGTGCAATGCCGTCCGCCGTTTCTGGCGTCGCAAGCAGGAGCCAGGCTGTAAGCGAGATTCCAATCATGAGCGCTTTTTACAGAATACTCGCAATGTCATGTGGGCTCATAGCGACAGTGGACGGAAGCCGAACAGCCGAAGCCGGCGCAGCAGCACATCAAGCAGAAGCAGGCCAATCGACGCCATGACAAGCTGCGGCCACAGCGCGCGCAGGTAGCGGATCTTTTCTTCGCCTGGTGACAGCGCATCGCTCACCTTGTGCAGCGTCTGTCCTTGGGTCAGCGCTGCGACCTGCGAAAGCAGCGCATCATCCGGCGGCAGCGCCAAGTATTCACGCGGGTAGGGCAGCGACAGCGTTCCCCACGACTCCGCAACAACCGGTCCTGGCGTCGCGGGATTGGGGGACGGGCTGCGATGAACGGCGCGCAGCAAAAACGATCCCACGCGATGGAGTCGAACCTCTGCTTCGTAGCGACCTGGCGCGGTCAGCGACATCGGCTTGCGCAGCAGCACATCACCCTTGCCCGCAATCAAGCCAAGGCCATCACTCGACGGTGAGATCACTTCCAAATCGGTCTGGAGTCCCGACAAAAAGCGATCATCGGCAGACACTGCATCGACGCGCACACGCAGAAACGGCGCAGACACTGTGGTCTGCAGCTCGTAGCCGTGGCCGCTGCGCTGACCGTCATGACGCATCGATGAGCGCACAAGCTGGGCCCAAAACTTTGCGTAGCCTGGCCAGCGCAGCCAGTCCACCGCCCAGCGATTCTTCGCGTCACTGGTGAACGCGACCGCTTGGCCAAGTCCTTGTCGCCAGCGCGCGAGCAGTGGCTCTCCGAGCGGCGACACCAAGATCACTTCCGCCAGCGGCTTGGCCTTCGTCGACACATATCCACGCAGCGGCGGCGCTTGCTCGATCTGAACACCATCGAGCAGCTCGACGAACTTGCTGACTTTGGGCACCACGCGCTCCTCGATGAGCGCCGAGCGAGCCACTTGCGTGGTTTCCTTCGTAAAGATCTTCGGCACCGACGAAGCGTCTTGCGTGAAGTAGAAGCGTCCGCCGCCGTGCTCGGCAATCGCGGTGAGCAGCGTCTGATCCGCACCTGCTCCGACGCCCACCGTCGAGACGGTGATCTTGTTTTGCACCATCTGATCCGTCAGCTCCAGGATGCCTTGGTATTCGGCTTGTCCGTCGGTGAGCAAGATGACGTGCTTGATCTTGGCATTGGCTGAAACCAGCTGCTGATACGCCTCGTTGAGCGGTGGCAGAAGCTGCGTTCCTCCGCCCGCCGTCAGTCGCGCGATGTCCGTTGAGATCCGAATGCGGTTTTGCGCGCGCTGAAGCCGAACCAGCGGAATCGCTTGGCTATCGAACGCCACGACGCCAATCAGGTCATCGGGAGCCAGCATCTCTGCCGTCGCCCGCGCGGCGTCTTTGGCAAGCTCCAGCTTGGGACCATTCATCGACGCTGAGCGATCGATACACAGCACCAGGCCGAGGCTGGGCTGCTCTCGCTTTTTTTCCTGTTCAAACCGCACCGGCAGGAGCTTTTCAAGCTGCGTTCCTTGATATCCACCCGACCCGAAGCTGTTTTCTCCGCCGACCATCACAAAGCCGCCGCCGAGGTCGCGCACATACGACTCGATCGCGAGCATCTGCGCCTGACTGACCAGCGTCGCGGACACATCGGACAGCAGGACCAGATCGAACGGCAGCAGCTCTTTGGCGGACGACGGCATGCCATGCGGTCCGCGCGTCTCGACTTCGATGTTTTCACGCTGGAGCGCCTGCGTGAGGAATGCTTTGGCGCTCGCTTCGCCTTCGATGTACAGCACTCGAGGCCGACCCTTCGCCAGCACCGACAGCACCGCTTGGTTGTTGTCCGCGATGGTGTCTTGCAGCGGCGTGACCGGCTGTCCCATCGTCGGCTTGGGTCCAAGCTTCGCCAGGTAGGTGATCGCTCCCGGTGACTTTGGCTCCGTGCGGAAGCGAATCATGTTGCGGCCTGGAACCAGCGCCACGTCGCGATGATCGTCCTCGGGATTTGGTGTTCCATTTTGGAACAGATCGACCCGCACCGACTGCGCAATGCTGGAATAGACCTCGGCTTCGAGCGTAAGCGGCGCACCGACTTTGAGCTGGGCATCCACCGACGGTCCGCCGCTCATGCGAAGCTCACGCAACAGCACTTCCGGCGCAGAGCTGGCTGCATATGGGACGACGCTGACTGATACCTTTCGCTTGGCGGCTGCGACGGCTTCTCCGAGCACATCACCTTCGGTCTGATTTCCGTCAGAAAACAGGATGGTCCGACGCAGCGTTCCCGGCGCGTGCAGTCCGTACGACATCTGAATCGCGGCTTGCAGGTTGCTCCCGCTGCGATCCACTTCGTCGAGCTGAGACGGGCTCTGGGGCAGGCGCAGCGAGGGCAGCGGAACCCCGGGCGCGGGCAGTGGCAACAGCCGAGGTCGGCCCGCAAAGCGAATCAGGTGAAGATCGTCGCCTCGGCGGTGCGTCTCTTCGCGCAAGGACTCTAGCTGCTTGGTCACGGTCGCAAGCTGCGTCGCTGACGCTGAATCTGAGACATCGACGAGCGCCACCACCGACAGCTTTTGACGCTCTCCCAGCAGCGACGGCTGAGACAGCGCCAGGCTCAAGCACGCAAGCAGCACACTCCGCGTCACAAGCTGAAGCCACAGCTGCCGCCTGGACATGTCCGTCAGCGATACGAGCAGTCCCGGCACAAGCCATGGCAGAAGCGACAAAAGGAGCAGCCACAGCGGATGCTCGATGACCACGACGCGACTGCGCAGCGGAACAGCCAGCCCATTACCGACGGCACCTCGCAGCGACTCACCGAGCAGCGCTTGTCCCGATGACAGCCACTTCGGTGCCCACAGTCCCAGCCCGAGCAGCGCATATCCACCCGACAGAAGCAGTGCCGACAAAAGCGCGGCAGCCAGCGTGGGAATCAGCAGCGTCAGCCGACCGCGACGAAACGCAATCACACACAGCACAGCACTGACCAGCACGTAGCCAGCGCCCAGCAGTCCAAGCTGCGATCCGTGAAGTGGCGCGCTCATACCGTCCACCTGCGATGATAAGTCCACCACTCAACAAACAGGAGCAGCGCCGCCACAAGCAGCAGATAGGGCCACAGCGTTCGTCGCAGCGCTTGCTGTCCTGCGTCGGGCGGAAGCAGGCGCGATTGCTGCAGCGAAAGCTCGTGCCGAAGCACCACGGCGGACTCCTCTGGATCGAGCAGGTTGAGCGCGAGCGTCCAGCTTCGCAGCAACTCAGGCACACGCAGCGAATAAAACCCGGTCCTTTCACCGTACAGCTTCACCACGCCTTCGTGAACTGGCACCGGCGACAGCTGACCACCTGGAAGCGTCAGATCGGCTTGCCGAATCTGCACTAGCTGCGCGTCCGATGTCTGGTTCGCTCTGCGCGACGGTCCACCTCGCAGCGGCACGACCAGCGTCGTCCCGGTTCGGAAGCTGCCGAGATCCTCATCGACATCGCCCGCAAACCAGTCCATCGCGTTCATCAGCATCACCGGGAACGCCACCCGCAGCGGAAAGTCGCTCTGTCTGACATCAAAGCCAATCGCGAGGCTTCGTCGGATTCCCGTCGGTCCAGGCTGCTCACGCGCAACCACAATCGGGTCTTTGACCATCTGCGCCAGCGCTCGGTCATACGGACCCAGTCGGAACACCGACGCACGGCTCATGTTGATATCGGCGAGCGAGACCCAGCGAAGTACCGGATGCTGATCGTCGATGTCCGACAGATATGGAGCCGTTACGCTCTTTGCGACGGAAAACGGACTGTCAACGCCTTGCGGGTCTAGGTAAATCGCGTGAACCTCGGGTGGCTTCGCGGGCGTCCACGCATCAAACAGCACCGCGTCGTAGTGCAGCGCTTTGTCGTCGGAATACTGCGCGGGCAAGAGCTTATCGATCTGCAGGTGATTTTCTTCGCCAGCACTTGCCGCGAGCAGCGCGCCTTCCAAAAACAGGTTGCCGCGCGTCACCATCAGCAGCTTTACGCGCTGGCGCTCGGGGAGCACTGCGTAGGCATGATTGTCCGTCGGCAGCACATCCACCGCTCCGTCGAGCAGCGTCAGCGTCGCTTCCAGGTGCGTACCCGCGCCCGACAGGCTGGGATAGAGCTTCCGCGTCTGCTCACCCGGGACAAGCTGAAGCTTTTGTACGTCGACCAGCTCACCTTCTTGACGAAGCTCTAGCTGGGCCGCTCGCGCCGCTGGAGCAGCACCTGGCGACGGGAAATACGACAGCTGAAGCAGCACCTCGTAGCTTAGGCGATTGCGACGATAGCGACGCACCGCAAAGGATGTAATCGCCGCGTTGCCATCGCTCGGTTGCAGCTGAGCCTGCGTCGGCAGTGGCACAAAACGTACATCGATCCCGACGGGTTTGTACTGGAGCGCTGTCTCGTCAAATCCTCCGTCGGAAAACAGCACCACTTGCGGATGAGGTCGGCCTTGCAAGAGCGCTTGCGCCAGCAGCAGCGCCGCCGGAAGATCCGCGCTCGTATCTTTCGCGGTCACTTGGCCAAGCTGCGTCATCAGCTCGCGCTCGTCGTCGGAAAATCCGCCGAGCGGTGCCGGTCTGCCATCCAGCTGCACGACGACCGCTAGATCATCGCCATGCAGTCCACGAATCAGCTGCTCGGCTGCGGCGCGCGACAGATCCAGCCGTGACTTGCCCGGCAGCGTCGGAATCTGCGCCTGCATCGACGCAGAGGCATCTATCAACAGGACCAGCGAGCGTCCTTCCGAGGTCCGTCCCAGCCGAGGATCTCCGAGCGCCAGCGTCAGAAGTCCCAGCACGACGAGCTGAAGCAGCAGCGACAGCAGCCGAAGCAGCTTTTGCCACAGGCTCATCGCCTCGCTCTGTCCGAGCACTTTTTGCCACAGCGGTGAAAACGGCACTTCCAGCCGTCGACGCCTCTGCCGAAGCACGTAGAGCAGCGTCAGCATCGCCGTTCCTGCTGCGGCAATCGGCAGAAGCTGTCCCCACGGCAGGCCGAGCAGCGTAAACGGCGTCATCGGATAAAGCCCCCTTGGCGCAGGGCAGACAGCGTCAGATCGTCGAAGGGAAGGCTGGTCTCAGCGCGAATGTAGCTGACGCTGCGGCTCTTGCAAAAAGCAGCCAGCGTCTCGCAGTACTGTGTGTGTTCTTTTTTGTACGCGTCGATGAGCGACTGCGACAGCGTCACTTCTCGCAGCTCGCCGGTTTCCATATCGACGATCTCAATGTCGCCGCGCACCGACGGATTGACTTCCACCGGATCGATGATCTGGATCGCAGCGGGCTCGAAGCGGTGGTAGCGCAAAAGGTTCAGTCCTTCTTCGTAGCCGCTGTGATCGTAGAAGTCCGAAATCACGATCGCGATGCCACGTCGCTTGATGCGCTGCACGAACTCGCCGATCGAAGCGCGAAGATCGGTCTTTCCCTCGGGACGAAGCCCGGCCAAAAAGTCGAAGACCTTGAAGATCTGACCCTTGCCTCGCGAGGCGGGAAGCTCTGCCGACAGCCGCTCTCCCAGCCCGTAAATCGCCACGCGATCGAGGTTCGCCAGCCCGACGTACGCCAGCGCCGCCGTCACTTGCGCCGCATAGCCCAGCTTGGCAATTCGACCTTCGCCACTTCGCTTGAGCATCGGCACATCAGGCCGCCCACCGAGCCGCATCGACGCTGAGCGATCAATCAGCAGGTAGATGTGCAGATCTTCTTCTTGCTCAAACAGGCGCAGCAGCAGCCGATCCATTCGCCCATAAACCGACCAGTCGAGGTAGCGCAGATCGTCGCCCGCCGTGTAGTCGCGGTGATCAGCAAACTCGATGCCCGAGCCCTGACCTCGCGAGCGTCGTTCCGCGCGGCTCTTGCCTGCGAAGACTTTTTTGGCGACGACATGCAGGTATTCCAGCTGCTTCAAAAACTGCTGGTCAAAGCCCGCTTGTGCCGCCTGCGTCGATGCTGCGGTCTGATCCACGGGCTGCCTACGATCGCGCTCCGCCGGGCAGCGCTTCGGGGGTTTTCGCGATGATCGCGCTGATGATGTCGTCCGTCGAGACGCCTTCGGCCTGGCCTTCAAAGTTTAGGATCAGCCGATGCCGCAGCGCTGGACGCGCCACTTTGATCACATCTGCACACGACACCGCAAAGCGTCCGTCGAGCAGCGCCAGCACTTTGGCTCCGAGCAGCAGCGCTTGCGCACCACGCGGCGAGCCTCCGTAGCGAACAAAGCGCTTGACCAGATCGTTTTTGTCCGCCTTTTCGACCTTGCCACCGAGCGCTTTGGCCGCCTTGTCCGCGTCGGGATGCGTTCCCACCAAGATCCGCACCGCGAAGTCTTGCACCGACCGCGCCACCGGCACTTGCCGCACCAGGTTGCGTAGCTCGATAAGCTCGGGTCCACCGAGCACCTTCTTTGCGTGAATGTGCTGCGGACTGGTCGTCCGATCGAGGATCGTATGCAGCGCATCCGCCGACGGAAAATCGACCCGGAGCTTGAAGAAGAAGCGGTCCAGCTGCGCTTCCGGCAGCGGATACGTTCCTTCCATTTCCAGCGGGTTTTGCGTCGCCAGCACGAAGAACGGCTGCGGAAGCTGATACGTCGTCTTCGACACCGTCACCGTCTGTTCTTGCATCGTCTCGAGCAGCGCGGACTGCGTCTTTGGCGTCGCTCGGTTGATTTCGTCGGCGAGCACGATGGGCGCAAAGGTCGGTCCACGCTGGAACTCGAAACGTCGTCGTCCGCTCTCTTCTTCGACGAGAACGTTGGTTCCCAAGATATCGGCGGGCATCAGGTCCGGCGTAAACTGCACTCGAGAAAACGTCAGATCGATGGCTTCGGCCAGCGTCTTTACCAGCATCGTCTTGCCCAGCCCCGGCACACCTTCGAGCAGGACGTGTCCACCCGACAGAAGCGCAATCACCACGCCTTCGACGATCTCTTCGTGACCGACGATGACGCGGGCAATCTCGTCGCGCAGCTTGCGGACGTTGCTGCGGAATCCCTCGATCTGCTGCGCGGCCTGCTGAGCCGTCGTGGTTTCTGCCACTTGCGTCACTTTTCACCTTCTCGCATCGCGAGTTATCACCAATTGTATCCGAGACTTGCGGCGCTTCGCACTCGACGTCCGCGTTTCTCTGTCGGAGACGCGGCTGCAAACGACGCGCTTGGGATCAGCGTCCGCTGCCCACGCCGTCACAGCGTAGCGACGCCATCATCTGCTGGATGATCTCTGCCGCACTCTGAGGCGTCTTCTGATCCATGATCGAGCCGAACCGTCGCAGAATCACCACCTGGCCCGGCGACACCGCTTTCGCTGCTTCGACCAAGTAAAAGTGACGATGCATGCGCAAAAAGCGCTCTTTGGCCTTCTGGTATTCGCGCTGCTGGTCTTTGAGCTTTTCCAGCGCATGTCGCTCTGCTCGTCGGAACGCGTCACGCTCTGCTTGGTTGCGGAAGTCATCAATGCCGACCCACACGAGCGGACTGACGTTTCCCGACGGAATGCCAAACATTGGAAGCTGGGCGACGACATCTTCTTGGCGAAGCTCTTGCCGGGGCACGCTCAGCGGACTGACCTGCGCGGCTCCGTGTGGCGTCGGAAGATACGAGAGTCGAACCTGCCAGCCGTCTTTTTCTGCCTGACCCAGCACCTGAATCTTGCCGTGAAGCTGCTCGACATCACTCGGGAGCGCGTAGTCGAACAGAAACGCCAGTCGCTGCCTGACGAGCCGATGTGTCTCGTCTGCAAACGCATCTTTGAGCAGCGGCGCGGTGTCGTCGTTCCCGGGCAGTGCGTAGAACTCCGCCCACACTTCCCCGTCGACTGAGTCGTCGCACGTCGCAAGCTCGGCCCGCTGACCGCGAAACTCGAACGGATCGTAGGACGTGACGCGGTGTGCGTAGCCGTTTGGAAACTGCACCGTGCAGCGAAATGCCGTCGCTGTGTACGCTTTCTGTCGCTGAAGTGCCAAGTATCGCTCGGTCTGGGCTGCTGCTTTCCGCTGCGAGCTACTTCGCCACACGATGAGCAGCGACGAAATCACCAACGCAAAAGCAATCATCGACCAAAGTTGCATGGACTTTTCTGAACGTCTTCCGTCTGGGGATGCGTCACTCATGTCGGACCTACGTCGTCTGTCAGTGTAGTGCGGCTGGCGGAGCGAAGCGCCACAAACGGACGAGGAAACCAGCGAAGACGGCTACCAATCAGCACAACTCCGTCGGTGGATACACCCAGCGAGTCGCCTTCTTCCAAGAGCTCAAAACAGGCCCACGGCACGCTCGGAACCAGCGACTGCACAATGCCGCGATATCCCTGCGGAAACGCCGCCGCGCGAGGATGTTCGATCGCAAAGTCTTCCGGCTGTGCGACGTGAATGCGAATCACCGAGTGACGCGGGTTCCAGCTGGGCGAAAGCGGCGCTTGCCACATCGCTTGGTAAAACGCTCGAGCCTGGATCGCTGCATCGCGCACAAAGACCTGCTCGTAGTCGCTGTCCGTAGGCTGTAGGGAGCGCAGAAACGACAGCCGCTCCAGCTCTCGTCCGGGTTCAATCAGCACGCGCAGATCGGTCTTGAGCCGCTCTGCAAGCTCAATCAGGTGGGTTGGCGATCCATCGGTCGGGACCGCAGGGGAGGGCACATCAGGCGAAGCGCTGGCCATGCTCGCTATGTTAGTGGCTTAGGTATTCAAAGACATCCTGATCGGTCATTCCGGCGGGTGCATTTGGAAACACTTCGTTGGCCGGAGCCTGAATCGTCGCCGCTGGCGCGGTCTCCGTCGCGGCTGGCTCTGTCGTCGCTGGAACTGTCGCTGCTGGCGTCGTCTCTGTCGCTGCTGGAGCCGTCTCTGTCGCTGCTGGCGTCGTCGTCGGAGCCGGATTGGCTGCTGCCCGCGCTTGATCTCGCTGTAGCTCGCGCGCTTTTTTGGCATCGTCGCCGCGCTTGTCCGAATCGACGCTCTCGACGCCGCTTTGAATGCCTTTGAGTCCGCCCGTCAGGATGTTGTTGAGGAACATCATCCCTTGGTTTTGCACGCCGTCTTTGCCCGGCGTCATCACGTCCACCGTCGAGTCAATCAGTCCACCGAACATGCCGCCGACCGAGTTTTTCAGCCCGCTTACTTTGTAGCGATCGCTCATCTCCGTCAGGTTGTCGCCCCACGTCGATGGCTTGGCACCCGGTGCGACCTGATCGGCACCGACCAGCGAGCGAAGCTTGTTTTCCACCAGTCGGTTTGACATCACGCCGTCTTTGACGCCACCGGCGACATCCTTGGCCCACTTGCCCTCGTTGAGGTTGTCTTCGCCGTGCTGGAGCAAGCTGTTCCAGATGTTGCCGCCGCTCCAGGTGTTGCCGTCCTTCAGCGTCTCGGTCACCGTCTCCAGCGCGTAGTTCTTCGCCGCTTTGCCGCCGCCCCCGATCAGCCCGTTGAGGAGCGACTGACCCATGCCAAAGTCCTGATCCTTCTTCGACGGATCGCCAAAGCCGGGGATCTTTTGCATCCACGCCATGCCCGGATGCGCCGCCGCAAAGTCTTTGTCCGCCAGCGTGCCCGGAAGCGAGCCCATCAGCCCGCCGAACGCGCCTTTGCCAAAGCCCATCAGACCGTCTTTGGCCATGTTTCCAAAGAAGTCGCCCGCGCCGCCTTCCCAGTTCTTGCGGCTGGTGGCTGCCGACGACACACCGCCGAGCCCGCCCTCGATTCCCTTCGAGAGGATGCTCATCTTCATCTTCTCGATTGCGCTCAGCTCAGCCGCTGCTTTGGTCGGATCGATCTTCAGCACGTTGCGCAAAAAGCCGTCCATCTTGGCGCCTTGCATCAGCTGACCGATGCCCGCCGTCGCCATGCCACCGGCCATGCTAAAGCCCGTGTCGACCAGATCTCCCTTTAGCTCGTCGCCGCCGTAGCCGCCGCCCTTGACCAGCGCTTTGGTCGTCATCATCGCCGCGCCGCTACCGCCCGCCACCAGCGCCGCCGCCAGCACCGGAGACGCCGCACCCGCTGTCGCAATCGTCAGCGCCACACCTGCCGTCACGCTCGCCACCGTGCCCGCCGCGTTCGCAATGGAGTCCGTCCGCTCTTGCAGCGACTTGGCGTCGATCTTGTTCCAGTCCGCGAGCTGGTTGATTTCCGCAAACTCAGCGCCATCGACCTTGCCGTCGCCTTCTTTGGCTTTGTTGTACGACGTATTCAGTCGCTGGTTCTGACGGTCCAGGTCTTTGCCTGCTTCGCCGCCGAACGTATCGACGAAGAAGTTGCGGATGCCGTTGCCGCGCTGATGCTGATAGCGCTCGCTGGCCTGCTCGACCATGGCCTCGGGCGTCTCGGGCTTGCCTTTGAGGCTCATCTGCACTTCAAAGCCCGCGTCGCCACCTGTTCGGCTCGTCAGGTCTTTGACCATGTCCGCGCCGCCCGTCAAATCCGAGTACTTCTTCGTCAGCTCGTCGATTTCCGCCTTCGTCTTGCCTTCCAGGACCGAGTTGACCTTCTTGTCGTCGGTGAACATCCCGAACAGGCCGGTGTTCATCGCCATCTTGATGGCCAGCTCGTCGGACATCTTGCCGGTTTGGCTCATCTGCTGCGCCTTGAGCAGATCGTCCCCCGACAGCGTCGTGTTTAGCTTCGAGTCGAGCGCGTTGTAGTTCGGATCATTCTTCTTGTCCGGCGGCGCCATCGTCGCGTTGTAGGCATCCCGAATCGCTTTGCACTCCTCGGGCGTCTTGCCTTCAAACTGCTTGTTGAGCCGATCTTTGTCCGGCCCGCCGATGCCGATGAACGACAGCATGCCTTGCGGCTTGCTCGCGGCTTCGATCTGATACGCCGCCGCCACATCCGGTTTTCCGTCGAGCAGAGCCTGCGCCGCCTTCTGATCTTCGTTCTTGAGCTTGTCGCCGACCATCGCGGTCAGGTCTTGCCCGTTGCTGATCTGCTTGTAGGCATCCGCGACGGCTTTGCGCTCTTCCTCGGTCTTACACTGCGCCAGCGTATCGAGGATCTTCGTGTTGTCGGTGCTCGCGCCAAACCAGCCCGTGTGCGTCGCCATCTTCAGGTCAGCAGCCATCTCTGCCGCTTTGTCGCCGCTGCCCTGGGCTTTGACCTTCGTCAGCTCGTCGCCGCTGTAGTACTTCTGCAAGTATCCGTCGAGATCGAAGCCTTGCTTCTGAAGCTCTGCGCGCGACGTGGCATCCAGACCTTTGATGATCTTTTCGACCGCCGCTTTGTCCGCGTGCTGGCCGCCGATGCCCATGAAGTTGTCTTTTTCCGCGTTCTGAAGACCGGCAATCGCAGCCTTTGCTCGACTCGCGGGATCTTTGGAATCCTGCGTCATCAGCGCTTGGTATTCGGCTTTGTCCTTGCCGCCGAGCGAGCTACCCAGCGACTGGTCGAGGTCCGTCCCGTAGTGGCTCTTGTATTCCGCCTTGATCGCCGCGATTTCCTCGGGCGTCCGTCCTCGCAGAAGCTGGAGCGTGCTCGCTGGATTTGCGAACCAGTGTCCGTCCGTTTCTTTGCGAATGTCGGCGGCCAGCTGCGAGATCTCTTTCGGATCAGGCTGCTTCGGCGGCGCGGCGGGATTGACCGGCGGCTTCGCATTCGGATCCACCGCCGTCGTCTGGCCTGGCGTCTGGCCCGTCGTCTGGCCCGGAACCTGTCCCGGCGCGGGAGCGACCGTCGTTGCGCCACTCGGTGCTGGTGTCTGCGTCGCAGTCGGAGCCACCGGACCCAGCGGATTTTTCATCGCTCCGCCGCCATACATGCCCGCGTATGGGTTCAGGTACGGACTCACCGGCCCCAGCGGCTTGGCACCAGGCTGAATCGTTGGCCCGAGCTGCCACGGCGCAGGCGGAACCACTGGACCGACGATCGGACCTTGCGGCTTGGCTGCGGGTTGCTGCTGGGGTTGCGGGGTCGGGGGACGCTGCTGGAAGGTTGGCTCGCTCACATTGCGAATCTTCGGCGAGCCAAAAAGGAAGTTGTCCGTAGCCAGGCGCTCTGTCGCGCTATTTGTAGTCGGTGAGGCTCTTGCGCGCTTGCCCACGCTTGGGATCGTAGGCGGCTTGGCATTCCGCACAGAGCGTCACGTACGGACGCAGCGTCAGCCGACGCTCATCGATCTCTTCTTCGCACTCTTCGCACAGTCCGACCATCTCGGGCTCACGCTCGATGCGCGCGAGTGCCCGATCGATCTGCCCGAGAAGCTCGCTCTGCTTGCGGTTCTGCTGCGACGCCAAGGTCTGCATCATTTCCGACAGCGCTTGCTCATCTTCATCGCTTACGCCGATCGTCGATGCGTCTCTGCGGTTCGGCTCAATCTTCTGCGGTCCCTGCGAGATCGTTTCTTCACGCAGCTTCCGAAGCTGCGCCGTCAGGGAGGATGCGGTCACGGCGGCCATCGTTACTTCTTCTTTTGCGACGCCTTCGACAGCAAGTCTCCGAGCGTTCCGAAGCCCACGCGACCACCACCCACAGCTTGCGCCGCTGGGGCCGGTGCTTCGCCGCCTTCCACGTCATCAAACGAGGCCCGACCGAGCGAAAGACGTCGCTTGTCGCGATCGATCTGCTGAATCACGACTTCGATCTTTTCACCGGCCTGGACCGTCTCACGCGCGTGACGCAGACGCTTGCCGCCGCCCAGCTCGCTGATGTGGATGAGTCCTTCGATGCCAGGCTCCAGCTCCGCGATCGCGCCAAACGCTTCGGTACGCAGCACCACCGCAGGGAAGCGAGTTCCCACCGGGTAGCGCGCTTCGATGTCGCTCCACGGATCTTTTTCCAGCGACTTGAGCGACAGCGAAATCCGCTCACCGCGCTTGGGATCCTGGCTCGGCTCGATCTTCAGAACCATGACTTCCAGCTCTTGACCGACCGACAGCACATCCTTGGGCAGACGCGCACGCTGGAACGACAGCTCACTGACGTGAAGCATGCCTTCCAGACCGCCGATATCGACGAACGCACCGTAGTCCTTGAGCGCCGTCACGCGGCCACGAACCACCACACCCGGCGCCAGCTTCTTGCGCAGCTCTTCGGCCTGGGCCTGAGCGGCTTCTTCCAGCAGCGAGCGACGCGACACCACGATGTTCAGCGAGCGTCCCGACTCTTCAAAGCGGGTGATGCGGAACTGGAGCTTTTGTCCGACATAGCCCGTCGCGTCCTCGGTGTGACGCAGATCCAGCTGCGAAATCGGGCAGAAGCCGCGTGCGCCAGCGATCTGAACCTCGACGCCGCCTTTGACGACGCCCGAGACGGTTCCCTCAAACGGAATGCCCAGCTCGAATGCCTGGCGAAGCTCCCCGCGCGAATCGGGTCCGCGACCGAGCGTCCGACGCAGCACCACGCCACCCATGCGACCGTCGATCTCGACTACGCGCGCGGTGATCTCGTCACCAACCTGGGCGGTGATTTGGCCGTCCGGGCCACGTAGCTCATCGAGCGGCAGCGATCCATCGGCCTTGCCACCGAGATCGACAAAGGCAGAGTCGCGACCAATCGAAAGGATGCGGCCTCGAACCTCGGAACCGACGCGAATCCCGTCCTGTTTGCGGCGGGAAGTGTCAATCTTTTGCTCACTCTCGAAAGCGGCAAGCATCGAGGCAAACTCAGACGACGCTGCCGGGTTGGGTTGGGACTTTTTGGTCTGGGACATGGGCGCGTAGTCTAGCGAGACACTTCTTTCGTGCAAAGAGTCTTGCAACACGTACACCGATTTGCGCCGCACGCACTGGGCCGGTTACGAAGCGCGACGTCTCCGCAGCACAAGGAGTGACAGGAGCAGTCCCATCGACAGCCAGGACAATCGACCGGCGGATGAGCTTGGGCCGACTTCGCAGCTGATGCCGCCAGAACCGATGCTCAAGATGGGCTGGGCGTCGGGGGATTCGCAGGTTCCGCTAAACGGATGACAGACGGTTCCCGCTGGGCAAGTGACAAGTCGGCACAGATCATCGCGGCACTCACCGTCGCTTTGGCCCGCGAAACAGCCTTGGGTCTGGTGACACAGGGTGTTTTTGCACAGTGGCTCATCGACGCACTTGCCGACGCCGAGATCGCCAATCAGCTCGCACTTTTGTCCGGCCTGGCACTGACCGCTGCAGGGATCGCCGATGCACTGGCCACGCTCACAGCGCGAGGTCTGCGGACACGGGGACTTGCAGGCCGCGACACACTCCGCCTTGCTGGTGCCGTTGGTATAGAAGGTGGGCAGACAGTACTGATTTGTCGGGCAGGTCTTGTCAAAGCAAGGATCGGTTCGGCAGGCGTTCTGGATGCACGCTTGGCCGGTGGGACAGCCTTTGGCGTAGCAGCCGTCTTCGCAGGTCACGATGCTGCCCGCGTCACCGCCGGTTACGGACTTGACGATGAGCGCGAGCGCTTGCTCAAGTGCGGTGGAGTCCTCGGCGCGATAGTAGCGATACAGTGGATCTCCGTTGGTGACGGGAAATCCGCCAGCATCCGCCATTTGGTTGAGCGCTTGCCGTTCCGCATCGGTGGTTTTGCCAAAGCCGAGCACCATCGTGTAGACCGGAGGAACTCCAGCCATGGTGGGATTGGCCGCCGCGCGGATTGCATCGACGGTGGTCTTGACTGGATCGGCTCCACAGCACAGCGCATCGGGCGATCCATCGGTCACGAGCAGCAGATAGCTTGGACGGCTCGGATCTTTGACCACGAGATCTTTTGCATTGTTCGTCACCGCCGTACAGGTCGGCGTGCTGCCTCCTGGATACGGATAGTCGATCATTGCGTTGTTGATCGTGACGCGGTTGGCATAGCCGGGCGGGATGCGGACTGTGGTGCTCACCGGGCAGTTGGTTCCCGTCGGATAGTTGCTGTATCCAAACGGAAGCAGCCCATCGTATTTGTTGTTCATCCCGATGAGCGCTTTGGTCGCGATCGACCACTTGGAGTCCGGCGAGCCTTGCGCCACCGTGATGCCCATCGGGTTCTGCGCCATCGATGCGGACTGATCGAGCACGATGACCAGGTTCGGGCACGACTTGGCCGCCGCATCGCAAGGTACAAGCAGCGTCCACAGCGCCGCACCACAGACAGCCCAGGCGGCGATGCGCCGATAAAGTCGAAGGAAATCGGTCCGAGCCATAGAGATTCCTGCCTCCGTTTCGGGCCCTGACGGATAGGCCCTGGTCATTCGCGCTAAGTCGGGAAGATCCCACTTCATCATATCGCAGCCGAGCGCTAGTCCGACCGGGCAAACGCGCGCGAGCCGCAGCCGACCTGGGGCAGACAGCGAAGTTGATTTCACGTAGACGCCGGACATACGCTGCGCGCATGCATGCTCTGCCGATTGATCCAGCTGTCGTCGAAGAATGTCGGTCTTTGGCCGCACAAGTAGCGGACCAAGTCCAAGGCTTCATCGGGGCTCACACCACGGTCAGCATCGAGCGCACCGTCTTGCGCGCATTCGGTGTTGATGGCGTCGATGGCGAAGGCGTTCCGCTCGTCAATCGCTGTGTCGAACGCTTCCGGCAGTCGGGCGCGCTTGGGCGTGGCATCGCGGCGATCTTGGGCTTGCAGCTGCGGCGGAATCCTCAGCTGTCGATTCAGGAAGCGGCGGAGGATCTGGCGTTTGGCAGCAGCCTTCCGGAAGGTGATGCGCTGTTGGCTGCGCTTGATGCCGAACGGGCCGAGATTGCCGAGGTTCTGCGGGAACCGACCGCGCACGCGATGGCCAAGATGGATGAGGCGCGAACGCAGCGGATTTCGGCCTGGCATCGACTGGGACTTGGACCCGATCGCGCCAAGCCGGAAGGTGACGTCATTCGTCCGGGCGGAGGTCCACCGCTCAAGTACGTGATCGTCGCTACGGGCAACATCTACGACGATGCGGATCAGGCGCGCGCGGCAGCTCAAGTGGGCGCGGATGTGATTGCCGTCATTCGATCGACAGCGCAGTCGCTGATTGACTATGTGCCCTACGGAGCGACAACCGAAGGCTACGGCGGAACGTGGGCGACGCAGGAAAACTTTCGCATCGTTCGACGAGCGCTCGACGAAGAACAGGAAAAGCTCGGACGCTATCTTCAGCAGACCAACTACTCGTCGGGACTGTGTATGCCAGAGATCGCGTACCTCGGTGCGGTGGAGCGGCTCGATATGCTGCTCAACGACGCGATGTACGGGATCTTGTTCCGCGACATCAACCCGAAGCGAACGCTGTGCGATCAGTACTTTTCCCGTCGAGTCATTGCGCGCGCAGGAATGATCATCAACACCGGCGAAGACAACTACCTGACCACGGCGGATGCGGTCGAAAAAGCGCACACGGTGCTGGCGTCGCAGTTCATCAATGAAGCGTTTGCGTTTCGCGCGGGGCTCAAAGAAGAGCAGATGGGCCTCGGGCATGCGTTCGAGATCGACAAAGCGCTGCCCGATTCGTTTGTGCTGGAGCTGTCGCAAGCGCTGCTCGTTCGGCAGCTCTTTCCGAAACATCCGATCAAGTGGATGCCAGCGACCAAGCACAAGACCGGCGACATCTTTTGGTCACATCGCGTCGATGGCTTGTTCGATCTAGTCGGTGTGATGACGGGACAGACGATTGAGCTGCTCGGGATGATGACCGAAGCGATTCACACGCCGCTGCTTCACGATCGCTTCGCGGCAATCAAAGGTGCGGACTACGTCTTTACCGCCGCCAAGAGCCTGGGAAACGAGCTGCGCTTCGACCCCGATGGACTGGTGGTTCGTCGTGCCCGGCAAGTGCTCGACGATGCCTGTGCGATGCTGCGCAAGGTGGCGAAAGAAGGACTGTTTTCAGCCATCGCAGCGGGAGAGTTTGCCGACGTCAAGCGTCCCGAACATGGCGGACGTGGGCTCGATGGCGTGATCGCGCGACATCCGAGCTATCAAAATCCGATCCTCGCGGTCCTAGAAGGGCGATCCGCCTGATTCGTAGTTTTCGTGATAGAAACAAGACGGTCAGCCGTCCAAGACCGCATAACACCCATGACGCACACTGCACACTTCCTTCGTCGGGCCGCTCAGTCGGCTACTTTGGCTCTCGGACTTCTTGCTGCGCCGGCTGCCTTTGCAGTGGGCGAAGCGCCCAAACCGGCTGCACCGTCGGGTGATATCCCCGGTTTGGATACCAAGAGCTTGTCCGATAGCGATCGCAAGCTGTTTACCAAGCTGCTCGATAAGTTTCCGTCGGCGTGTGGGAAGCCTCACGCGCTGTCGGTGTCGCTGCGAACCGATGCAACCTGCAAGTCGTCGCTCGTCGCGTCGAAGTGGCTGCTGAAGCTCGTGAATGACGGCTTCCTCGAAAGCGAAATCGAGGAAAAGTACAGCGATCGCTATCTTCAGCGGAAGTGCTACACCGTCGATACATCGCAAGCTCCGGTTCGTGGCGACGCCAAAGCGCCGGTGACGATCGTGGAGTTTTCTGACTTCGAGTGTCCCGCGTGTCGCGCCGTGGAGCCGATGCTCAAGCAAGTGCTCGCCGAGTATTCGAAAGTGCGGCTCGTGTTTATGAACTATCCGCTGCCGATGCATCCAAACGCGATGAATGCGGCCATGGCTGCCGTCGCTGCGGGCAAGCAAGGTAAGTTCTGGAGCTATCACGACAAGCTGTTTGAAAACCAAGACAAACAGACGATGGCTGACCTTGTGCGCTACGCGATGGAGATGAAGCTGGACGTCAACAAGTTCCAGGCGGACATGCAGGCGGCGCGCGAGCGGATTGAAAAAGACAAGGCCGAAGGCAAAAAGGTCGAGCTGACTGGAACGCCCGGCGTGCTCATCAACGGCTGCAAGGCGCGACTCGGTTCGATTGAAGAGCTGCGCTCGTACATCGATGCGGAGCTGTCGAAATGATCGCTCGCTCGGTTGCGCTGACGCTGGCTCTGACGATTGGTGCGCTCGGTTCGGCAAGCGCGGGTCAGCAAGCCGGCAAGCCAGCGGCGGACTTTTCGCTGAGCGATGCCAGCCAAAAGACCATCAAGCTCGGCGAGCTGCGCGGCAAGGTTGTGCTGATCGACTTTTGGGCGTCGTGGTGTGAGCCGTGTCTGCGTGAGCTGCCCGAGCTAGAGAAGCTGCACAAACAGCTCGCAAGCCGAGGCGTCGTCGTGATCGGCATCAACATCGATCGCGAGCGCAAAAATGCCGACGAGCTGATCGCGCGACTCAAGCTGTCCTTTCCATCGCTGTACGATCCAAAAGGCCAGGTCGCAGAGCAGTACGATCCACCGAAGATGCCGACGTCCTACGTCGTGGATCAGCAAGGTGTCGTACGACTGGTGAGCGAAGGCTTTACGGGCGCGGCGGACATTGCCAAGCTCAAGACTGCGATCGAACAGCTTCTCGCTGCGCCGCCCAAGTAGTTTCTCCCGCTTCTCATCCATCGAAAGTAGAGCGACGGATCGCCCCGGCTGGCTACCATGAGCCTGGGGGATTTCTCGATGCGTCGATTGGCACTTCTGTTTGCGCTGGCGGTCACAAGCTGTACGACCGCGTGGGATGCGTTCCGGGTGGTCAACGGAGATGCGTGCACCACGCATCCGCTCGACTGTGGCAGCGGCAAAGTCTGTAGCTATGAGTCGCGGCAGTGTCAGCCGCAGAGCTGTCGTCAAACCGGCCTGTGCTGGGAAAGTCCGCGTCCGCAGCTCTTTCAGCCACAAGCCATCTGGGGACAGAGCGCAACCGACCTCTGGATGGTTGGCAGCCGCGACATCTATCGATCGAATGGCTCCACCGTGACGCCCGTGCTGACCGATTTGCCCGCGAGACTGCACGCGATCGTCGGTCTTTCAGATGGTGGCGTCCTGTTTGTGGGTGAGCGCGGAACGATCCTTCACAGAAATTTTGCGCTGCGGTGGATCTGCGACACGTAGGGACTGCGCGCAAGGAACGCGGAGGGCTGCGTGATCGTTACGGTGTGTAAGGTGTTCCGAACGTCTCGTGCAAAGTGACCAGCACCATCGTCAGAAGTCGGGCGAGCTGATCTTCCCCCTCGACGGCGCTGGCGGCTGCAGGCTGACCGAAGTACGCACGATCGCCGCCTGCTTGAACAAAGGTGGTTGCACCGGCGCGAACGTGGGCCAGAAAGTCACTTGGGTTTTGCGGCAGCGCGCGGGAAATCGCGGTGCGGCACAGCTCGGGACGAGCCACCAGAAGCAGCGATGTCTCATAGCTTCCCGCGTGACAGCTTCCGCTCTTGTATTCGGCGGACAGCGTTCGGGCCCAGCGCTTTGCCGTCTGATCGGGAAATGCCAGCACGGGTCCATGCGCTGCCGTGATCTCTGCGACCAGCTGACGAATTCCTGCGATGTGCGCGGGCTCTAGGTGACTGTTCACGAGCGCGATGCGACGAAAGCCCGCAGCGAGCATCCCAAGGACGACGCCGCGAAGCTGCATCACGGCGGCTTCAGCGGACAGCGACACGGTTCCTGCAAACTCGCTGGCAAAGTGCGTCAGCGCGTAGCTGATTGTCGGCGCAATCACCGAAGCCTGACCGATCCGGTGAAGTGCTGCGTGCGCTCGCTCCGCCAGGCTTTCCGACAGAAACGAATCGGTCCCGAGCGGTAAGTGCGGACCGTGGGCTTCGACAGAGCCCATCGGCAAGAACACCACGGGTTCCAGCGCAAGCAGCTCCGCGGCTTCGGGATAGGTCAGCTCCGTGAGTCGGCAAGGCAGGGCAGCGGGCGCAGACATGGCGCTAGACCACGCTACAGATCACAAACTTGAGGTAGTTTCCGTCGGGGAATCCAGCAGGAAGCGGGAAGTCGGCGGGCAGTCCCAGCTGATCGACGACGCGAACCAGACGACGGGCGCGGGCGGCTCCTTCTCCCAGCTCGTGGATGAGCGATTCCAGCGAGAAGCGATGCGCATTGACCGCACAGCACAGCAGCGCGCCCGAGTCACAGACACGCAGCGCCGAGGTGATGAGCTCGCGGTAGTCACGCTCGACCGAAAACGAGCGCTCACGCGAGTTCGCAAACGCTGGCGGATCGATGATCACCATGTCGAACAGCCGCTTGCGATCAGACATCCGCGCCATCACGGTCAGGGCGTCGGCGGCAATGAACTCGTGAATGTCTTCGGTCAGTCCCGAAAGCTGCAAGTTGCGACGCGCGCGGGCATGGGCTTTGGCTGCGATATCGACGGAAACGACTTCCTTTGCGCCACCGACCGCAGCGGCCAACGACAGCGCGCCGGTGTAGCTAAACAAGTTGAGAACGCGTCGTCCCGAAGCGCGAGCCGTGACAGCGGTGCGACCGTTGCGAAGATCGGGAAACAGGCCCGTACCCAGCGGCGCGGTGACATCGACGCCAAAGCGCATGCTTCCTTCTTGGACTTCGATCTCCAGCGGAGCGACTTCGCCCCAGGCCATCTCGGCTGGCTCACGCGGACCTTCTCCGCCGAGCGGACGATAGCGCTTCTGCACGTAAATCGAGCGCGGCGAGTGGACGTCGCGCAGCACCGGAACAAGCTGCTCACTGAGCTTGGCTAGCGACGCGGAAAAGACGTGCATCACCAGATAGTCGCCGTAGCGATCGACCGTGATGCCAGGCAGGAAGTCACCTTCGCCGTGAATCAGTCGATACGCGGTCAGATCTTGCGTAGGCAGCAGCGAGCGACGCATGCGGGCCGCAGCGCGGACCCGACGGTCCAGTGCTCCGTGATCGAGCAGTTCATGCGGATCGCGAGAGAAGGCACGAACCGCAATCGGACCCTCTGCGTCGTAAATTCCGCGTGCAATGAAGTTGCCTTCGGGATCGTACAGATCCACGACATCGCCGGACTCGCTGGAAAGCGGACGACCGATGGTGTCGCGGAAGACCCAGGGATGACCGGCAGACAAACGACGCGCTGCATCAAACGGCAGCCGAACGCTTCCTTTTCGCAGGCGCGGCGCAGGCGCAACGAAAGTGGTGGTACGTCGTCGGGGCTGCGAAGGCGACTCTTCGGGGAGGTCGCCGGAACCATAAGTTGACATGGCGCGCAGCATACGGACCGAAGGTCGCCTTCGCAAGAGGCAGGTATGACCCTGTAGGACCGGGTGAGGCCCCGCGTACATTTGGCTTGAAATGGTTACGCGGCGAAAGGTAAAACCCCCGGCTGGACCCCCTCGCAGGGGGAGAACCATGCCCGCCAAATGAGCGGGAAATTGGAAGGCGCAGCTACGATGTCCACGCAGAGCAAACAGACCCGTTCGGTTCCTCCGCCGCCCCCGCCGGTGGCCGCGCATAGCCGTCCCGGCGTGCGTCGTCAGAGCATGGATGATCTGCTCGACGACTTCATTGTTCGTGCCAATCAGCGAGTCGGCTCCATTCGCAGTCGCCAGTGGGATTTGCTGGTTCCGCTCGAAGAGATCGACGCCTCGCAGTTCATCGAAGACGCGCCGGTTGCGGTTCATGCAGCGCCGGTGGCTCCGGCTACGGTCGAGCCTGCTCCGGTAACGAGTGCTCCGTCGGTCGCTGCGGTGTCCGATGCCGTGGTTGTCGCAGCACATGCAGCGCCCGTGGTGACGCCGAGTGCTGCTTCTGAACCGACGCAAGAATCGGCTCCAGCGGCAACTCCAGTTGCGGCAACTCCAGTTGTGGACGCGGTTCCGGTTGCGGAAGTCGCTCCGGTTGCGGAAGTCGCTCCGGTTGCGGAAGTCGTCAAGCCGACTGAAGTGGCTGAAGAAGCGGCTCCGGTTGAGGCCACGCCGATCGAGCGCAAGCCAGAAGCGCAGAGCCCGCAGCGGTCCGGCAACCAAGGGAAGAAAAAGAACCGCGATCGTCAGCACAACAAGCCGGTGGAGTCGAACGCCGCAGCGGCTGCATCGGTGGAAGCACCTGCGCCGGTCAAGACGGTGGAGGCTCCCGCAGCGGCTGCTGCTGAAGTCGCGGCTCCTGCAAAGAAAGACGAGCCTCGTCGGGTTGAAGCGCCTGTGCGAAGTGAGTCTCGGCCCCGCGCGATGCCGGTCCCCATCGAGCCGCCCGCGCGCTCAGGGAACAAAGGCACGCTGGTTGGTGGCGTCGTCGTTGTCGCGGGCCTTGCCGTCGGAGCGATGTATTTCCTGGGGGGAAATGGATCGAGCAGCACGGTGACTCCGCCTCCCGCTCAGCCGACGCAAGCAGTGGTTCCGCCGCCGGTTAGTCCGTCGCCCGTTCAGCCAGTCGCTCCGGCTGCGCAGGTTCCATCGACGCCGGCGCAAGCTCCAGCGGCGACGGCTCCTGCTACACCGTCTCCGGCTCCAGTGGAGCCTGTGGCTGCCCAGCCAGCGGTGGCCCAGCCCGTCGCTGCTCAGCCGGTCGCTACCCAGCCAGTCGTCGCAAAGCCTGCTGCGGAGCCGGTGGCTGCGAAGCCGTCTGCGGAGCCTTCGGTAGAAAAGAGTGCGCCCGTCGAAGCGGCTGTGACGACCAGTCGTCCGAAGCCGGAAGAGCCTGCGAAGGCGGCTCCTGCGGAACCGACGGCAGCCAAAGAAGTGGAAAAGCCCGCGAAGGCCGAAAAGCCTGCGAAGGCCGAAAAGCCCGCGCCTGCAAAGGCTGAGCCTGTCGCGAAGACGGAAAAGCCCGCGCCTGCAAAGGCTGAGCCTGTCGCGAAGACGGAAAAGCCCGCGAAGGTGGAAAAGCCTGCGAAGGCCGAGCCCGCTGCCAAGGCTGAGCCTGCCGCGAAGCCGGAAAAGACCGAGAAGCAGCCAGCGAAGTCCAAGAAGGACGAGAGCTGGATCGACCCGTTTGCACAGTAACGAGCCACTTGGGAAGCCCGAAGGGAGCAAGATGCGCAAGAAAACTCTCCTCTCAGCCACTGCGGTTGCCCTGCTGGCGATGTCCTTTCCCATCCAGAGCGAATGGCTGGAAGTGATCGGTTGTCGTCAGGCCTCAGCTCAGGAGGAAGATCCTGAGATCACCGCCGAGGCGAAGAAGCACTACAAGCTCGGTCAGGACGCGTACACCGAAGGCAAGTACGACCTGGCGATCAAAGAACTGAAGCGCGCGTACGTGCTCAAGCGCATCCCGGCCATCTTGGTCAACATCGCGATGACCTATCGCAAGACCAAAGACTACGAGATGGCCATCTACTTCTATAAGAAGTTCCTCACGGATGCTCCGGCGGATGACAAGCAGCGTCCGAGCATTGACGTAGCGATTGGCGAAGTGGAAAAAGAGCGCACGGCGGCGAGTCAGCCTCAGCAATTGGCTCCGGCCAAGCCTGCGGTTGAGCTGGCCAAGCCTGCGGTGGAAGCCGCCAAGCCCGCAGTCGAAGCGGTCAAGCAAGCCGAGCCTGCGGTCAAGCCAGCGGTCGAAGCCGCCAAGCCGGCGGTGGAAGCGGCGAAGTCTGTAGCTCCAGCGGGAGATGCTGTGAGCGCGGATCCGGCACAAGCGGCTCAGCAAGTGGCAGCGACGCCAGACAAGGCACAGAGCGACTGGGCTCATACGCCGGTGGATGCGGCGCCTCCGAATCAGCCGGTCGATATTCGCGTGCAGATGCCGGTCATGAAGGGCGTCAAGGTGAAGGTCTACTTCCGCAAGGAAGGTCAGGCGAACTTCGACAGCCTGGAACTGAAGCGCCGAGGCAACGAAAAGGTCGCTCGCATTCCGGGCGATGTCGCGCAGGGCAAGGCGTTTCAGTACTACATCGAAGCCAAAGATCCCGCCGGAACGGTCATCAAGTCGATTGGCAACGAGCTGAGCCCGAACCTGGTGCTGATCGATCCGACGGCGCGTCCGCAGATGATTGGCGCGGAAGTGCAGGGCGATGGCGCCGATGACGATGAGATCGCGAAGCGGACGAAGACGGGTCCGACGCGAGACATTGAAAACGAGCAAGCGACGTTCGACCTGGGCGCGCAGGAAAAAGCGATGGCTCGGCTGCGTCAGCAGATGCGAGACAAAGCGCGCGGTGGTGGCAAGTCGGGTGGCAAGCCGCTCCTGGGTCCGATGGGCTGGGGCGGAGCCGTCGCTGCGGTGCTGGGACTTGGCGGACTGGGCGCGGGAGGCGCGTTCCTGGGTCTGGCTGCGTCGAATGCGCAGCTTGTGAGCGGTGACTCGGCGTGCGAGACCAAGGTCAAGGTAAACGGCGTGGCGCAGTGCCCGCACTTTGGTCCAAATGACGATCCCACGCTGTCGCGAACGCTCAAGCCTGCGACGTCGGACTACGAAGCCAAGGGTCTGATGTACGACAAGGTTGGCATTGCCATGACGACGGTGGGCGGTGTGCTGCTCGCCGGTGGTGGTGCGCTGTTGACCTATGACCTGATCAAGCGCTACGGCAAGGAAAAGCCAGCGGCGCCCAAGACCCGCAAGGTCAAAAAGGTCATCGAAGTCGAGGAGCCCGCCACCTCGTGGTTTGTCGCTCCAGTCGTCAGCCCCGGTAGCGTCGGGGTGGTTTCGCTCTTTAACTACTAGGGCTTGTGGGAGGGTTTCTGATGCGTCTGTCGAAGATTCTGACCGCCGTGGTGCTGCTATCGGCTGCTTGTTATAAGCCGACCTACAGCAGCGACGAAGACATGGGAAAAGCCTTCCGCTGCTACGCAACCGACAAGCCGGCTTGTCCCGGTAGTCTGGTGTGCTGCGTCGGAGCGCTGTGTGGTGATGCGCTGATCGATCCGGTGTCGGGCGGTCCGCTGAAGGGCAATGATGGCAATCCGCTCGAAGGCTCGTGCGTTCCTCCGCGTGCGCCGGAAGATCTGACCGTCACGCCGTCGACGTACTGGGACTTTGGCGTCAAGGGCAGTTACTACACCGGGCTTGCCAACGATCCGCTGCTGACGGGCAAAGACCCGGACACGGGCAAGTGGCGCTGCAAGCGCGATGATCAGAACCCGGACCCGGCGGCAGAGATCAAGCGCATGTTCGAACCAAACGACATGCCGGATCAGGCGGTGAGCCTGAGCAATCCGCTGCCGATCGATCCGACGCCGACGCAAGGAAGCGCGTATGAGATCTGCCCGGATCAGAGCGCTCCGAGTGTGCCGGATGTCGACGTGTTCAAGTTCAAGCTGTCGCAGCCGACCAAGGTGCTGGTGCGCCTGACGTACAAGGTCAGCTACGGAGATCTCGATGTGGCGCTGTTCCGCATCGTGAAAGACGACACGACGGGCGAGATGAAGCCGCAGCGCGTGGTCGCCGATTTGACGGCGGTGGACAATGCCTGCCTCGAAGCGCCGAGCCTGCCGACTGGTCAGTATTACGTTGTGGTGCGCGGTACGAACTCGCCGGAAAAGCCGTCGACGTATTCGATGAACAACTACAACATTCGCGTCTACGGCGTGCAGTCTTCGGGCGAGTCGTGCGTCGCCAAGAAAGACGGCGGAGTGTAGTCTCCGCGCGTTTTCCGCTCGCTTCCCCTTCCAACCAACGACGCCGAGGAAGTTCACTTTCTCGGCGGTGAGAGTGACGACGATGCAGACTTCAGCGCGTCGAGCGATGACGCTTACGCAGAAGATTCTGGCTGCTCATGCAATTGGGCTGCCGAGGCCGTGGGTCCAAGCTGGTGACATCCTCCGCGTGCGGGTGGACTGGACGATTGCCAGTGAGCTTGCGTGGAACGGCATGGACAAGACCTACGATGCGCTGGGTCGTCCGCCGCTGCACAATCCTGAGCGGTTCTTTCTGGCGGTCGATCACACGGTGGATCCGACGACGCTGCGCAGCGATGTGCGAGCGCAGAAGCTGGTGCAGCTGTCGCGAAACTTCGCCAAAGAGCGCAAGCTTCGGCACTTTTACGACGCGAACCAGACGATCCTGCACACCAAGTTCTATCGAGACTTGCTGCTGCCGGGTCAGGTGGTGATTGGCGCGGACTCGCATTCGTCGTCGCATGGTGGACTGGGTGCGTTTGCGATTGGTCTGGGCGGCGCGGACGTGACGGCGGCGATGGTGCTCGGTGAGTCATGGATCGAAGTGCCGGACGCGATCTCGGTGGAATACGAGGGCACGCCGGCGTTCGGTCTGACGGGCAAAGACATCATCCTGCGCACGCTCGGGGAGCTGGGTCGCAATACGGTCGCGATGGAGCGCAGCGTGGAATATCGCGGCTCGGCCGTGTCGTCGCTTTCGACGGACATGCGCTTCACGATCGCGAACATGACGGCAGAGTTTGGTGGCCTAAACGGCATCTTCGAGCCGGATGCAGTGACGGCGGCGTGGCTTGCTCAGCGGACCGATTCCGTCGATGCCTCGGGCTGTCATTTTTTTCGCGCGGACGACGACGCGCCGTACATTGCGCGACACACGATTCGGCTGGACGCGCTGGAGCCGCTCGTTGCGAAGCCGTTTTCACCGGACAATGTGGTGCCGCTGTCGCAGCACGTTGGCATGCCAGTTCACGGCGTGTTCATCGGAGCCTGTACGACGACGGAAGAAGAGCTGGTGCTGGGCGCACTGGTGCTAGAGCAAGCGCTGCGACGAGGCATTGAGCCAACTGGCACGGGCCGACGTCTGGTGGTTCCGGGCGATCTGTCGATTCAAGGACGGCTCTACGAAGCGGGACTGTGGCGCTTTTACGAACAGGCGGGCTTCCAGATTGATCCGCCGGGCTGCTCGATGTGTCTTGGCGTGGCGAGTCAGCGCGCAGGCAAGGGTGAGACCTGGCTGTCGTCGCAGAATCGCAACTATCCAAACCGCATGGGCGAAGGCTCGCTGGCGTGGCTGGCGTCGGGTCCGGCGGTGGCTGCGGCGTCGCTCGGGATGGCGATTCGCGATCCTCGAGAGCTGATTCAGAGCATCGATCAGGATCGCTTCCAGCGGATTTTGCATCGCACAGACAGTCGGCTGCCCGAAGTGACGGTGAGCGAGCCTTCTGTGGCGGTGGCCAGCGAACACAGCGTCGGACAAAGTGCTGCGGCCAGCGTGCGTTCCTCGACGATCAGCGGGCGAGCACAGCGCTTTGGCAACCACATTGACACCGACGCGATCATTCCGGGCCAGTTCTGTCACCTGACGGACTTCAAGGAACTGGGTGATCACTGCTTCGAGTTCGTGCGTCCCGGCTTTGCTGAGCGTACGCGCGCGGGTCAAAACATCGTCGTCGCCGAAGAAGGCTGGGGTTCGGGTTCAAGCCGTGAGCAAGCGGTGTGGGCGCTCAAAGGTGCGGGCGTGGCGGCGGTGATTGCGAAGAGCTACGCGTTCATCCACAAGCGGAACTTGGTGAACGAAGCGCTGCCGTTCTTGGTGATTTCCGACGAAGAGTTCTATCAGCTCACTGCGGAAGATGATGAGCTGCTCGTCGATGTGAGCGGAACGGTGACGCACGTTCGCTCGGGCAAGACGTTTCATGCCAAGGGCAGCACGCCGCTCATCCTGGCGCTTCAGCGAGAAGGAGGACTGGTTCCGGCCATCTCTCGCAACGGGCCGCAGGTCTTTGGACTGCTGACCGGACAGTAAGCGACTTAGGGGGCGCTGCCTTCCGTCGCGGCCTGTGCATCGGTCGCGGGTCCGTCGTCTTCCATCGAGACCTCACGCGGACGAACATCGCTCAGCAGCTTGTCGGCAGCGGGCGACAGCTTCAGTCCGTCTCGTGGAATCCGGCTGAGCGCGAGCGCCAGGATCGACAGCCGATCACCCGGCGTTGCTCTCTTGTCGACGATGACGCGCCACTGACCTTTGACCTTGCACAGTCCGCCCGAGCCCAGCTCGCCGGTCATCGCTTCGTAGGTCACGCGCACATCCAGCTGCTTGGCCGCTTCTTCTAGCTCTGCGAGCAGCTCTGGAATCTTGGTCCGTGATCCCTCACTCGTCGTCGCTGTCGCAGCCTGTTCGTTGCCGGACTTCGCGTCTTTTTTCTTATCGGACTTCTTATCGAGCTTGGCATCGCGCGTCGATCGACGCAGCGGCGGCTTGGACGGTTTCAACAGAGCCATGGCCGTTAGGGCGTTTTTTGCAGCGCAGAGAGCAGCGCTTCAGGCGGCGTGTATTCGTGGAACCACGCGGTGCGATTGCCGCTGCGATCGAAGACCAGCACCGACGGAAGCGTCTGCGACTGATACTTGTTTTGCAGCGCGGTGTTCTGCTCGGTTTCTTCGGAACAGTCGACACGGAGCAGCACAAAGCGGCTCAGTTCGCGACGGACGGCTTCGTTCGGGAAGGTCTTGAGCTCCATCTGCTTACACGGCAGACACCAGTCGGCCCCGAAGTCGATGAGCAGCGGCTTGCCTTCGCTCTTGGCCTTGGCCAGCGCCTGCACTTCGTCGGTCATCCACTTCAGATCGCCACGCGGAGCCAGCGTCCACGACACGCATCCGTACAGACCGACCACCATCAGCACGACACCGATGCCTTTGCGCACTGCGCGGGTCATTCCGTCGGAAAAGCTGAGCGTCAGACCGCCAATCACGACACCGACCGCGACGAGCGCGACCTGGATGATCAAGAACGTCTGCGAGCTGGAACCCACGCTGCGTAGAAGCGGGCTGATGTTGCGCAGGTAGTAGAGCGCAGCGACGGTCATGATGACGCCGAACACGGCTTTGACTCCGTCCATCCACGCGCCGGACTTGGGCATCTTGAGCGCAAAGCCAGCGATTCCGAAGAACAGCACGCCCATTCCGAGCGCGTAGGTAAACAGCAGCGAGCCTCCAAGCATCACCGAGCGCTGGGTGCTGACAAACACGAGCAGCGCGGCCAGCGGCGGTCCCGTGCAGGGCGCAGCGACGATACCAGCCACAAGACCCATCAGGAACGCGCCAATCGGTCCACGTCCACCGACTTGGGACAGTCGACCTTGTAGCTCGTTTGGCAGCGACAGCTCAAAGGCACCAAACATCGACGCAGCCATCAGCAAGAAGAACAGCGCAACCGGCACGATGACCCACGGACTGGTCATAAACGAGCCAAACTGACCGCCGAGCAGGCCCACAGCCAGTCCGAGCGTGGTGTAGGTCGCGGCAATGCCTCCGACATAGCAGGCGGCCAGACCCAAGGCTTGGGCGCGCGGGGCTTCGCGGGCTCCGAACAGGCTGATCGTGATGGGAATCAGCGGGTAGACACACGGGGTCAAGCTGGTTGCGAGCCCACCCAAAAACGCGAGCAGGTAAGCCAGGCGCATCGAGCCGCCAGGTGCCGTGATCGCAGAAAGCGCGGTGGACAGGCGCTCTCCCAGGTCGGTTTCCAGCGGAGCCGCCGAAGCAATCGCCGGAATCAGCAGCGCACAAGCCACGAGCAACCGGCGCAAAGTGATGGTGGGCAACATGATGTTCCTAATAACACCGACCCTATGGGCTGACATTCCCGAAATGCGGACGCGTTATGGTTCGACCGGGCTTTTCGGCTCGATCTCGCTGGGGGATGTGATGCCGCCGGTTTCGCTGGGAGCCAAGGCGGACGCGATGGCAGCGGCGGGACTGCGACGATTGGGCTCGCGGGCATCGTACGCACGAATGATGGCAGCGACGAGTGGATGTCGCACCACATCGACTTCGGTGAAGTGAACAAACTCGATGCCGACGATGCCGCTGAGCAGTCGCATCGCTTCGACCAATCCGCTCTGACCGCGTGTCGGTAGATCGATCTGGGTGATGTCGCCGGTGATGACG